>Ga0105251_10000543_pt1 | contig 35562 bp, 28 predicted proteins | sample KBSS64metaG_FD_80424 | JGI IMG/M metagenome (GOLD analysis project Ga0105251, IMG submission 80424) | Switchgrass rhizosphere microbial communities from Kellogg Biological Station, Michigan, USA - KBS S6-4 metaG | ecosystem: Host-associated > Plants > Roots > Rhizosphere > Soil | place...
ATTGGCGCATTGGCGCGTTGGCGCATTGGCGCATTGGCGCATTGGCGCATTGGCGCGTTGGCGCGTTGGCGCGTTGGCGCATTGGCGCATTGGCGCATTGGCGCATTGGCGCATTGGCGCATTGGCGCGTTGGCGCATTGGCGCGTTGGGCGCAGCGCGGTAATCGACGCAAGCTGTCGGCGCGATCAATCGAGGCTCTGCACCACGTAGTCGCCCGCCATCGCATCGCCTCGCGCGTTGAAGTCGGCCAGTACCGTCTCGCGCGCACGAACGTCGGTCAGCACGGCCGGATCGAGTAGCGCGGTGATGACTTCGTCGCGCTCGCGGCCCGCCTCGGTCAGCACATCGCCGTACGGGCTCCAGATCGCGCTCGAACCGCACGTTGACCAGCCGCCGGTCGTGCCGACGTGATTCGACATGAGCACGTACACGGTGTTGTCGAAGGCACGCGCCGGAAACCAGATGCGTGACTGGTGATAACCGCTCTTGACGCTAAAGAGCGCGCTCACCAGGTAAGCGTGCGCGCCGTTGAGCGCGGCAAGCCGGGCATGTTCCGGAAAGCCGGAGTCGTAGCACACGCCGAGTGCGAGGCGCCAGCCGTCGAGTTCGAGCATGCCGCCGTGCGTGCCCGGCCGGTAGATTTCCGTCTCGCTACGGTAGAGGTATTGCTTGTGATAAGGCTCGATCTGCTCGCCGCGACGGTTGAACACCAGCGAGGAAATACGAAGCCCGTCCGCGCCGCGCGTGGCCGCGCCGACGACGACGGCAATCTCCCGCTGACGGCACACCTTGCGAATCGGTTCGAGCCGGGCATCGTGTGCATCGAATGCATAGTTCGTTGGATCGCCGGCAATCAGGTCGGGCTCATATCCGCTCAGGAATTTCTCGGGGAATACCACCAGCTTCGCGCCGTGATCGGCGGCGAGGCGGGTCAGTTCGACCGTTCTTGCGATGTTGGCGGTGACGTCGCCCGAAACGGGTTGAGCCTGGGCCGCCGCGATTCGCAACGACGTTTGCGGCAACGATGCCTGTTTGTTATTCAACGCGAACTCCGTTATGAATGGACCATTGCGTATGCGCCCGCTTCTGACTGTCAGCTTTCGAGAGCGGCGAGCGAAGCCTCGGCATTTAAACACGGACACCGTGGCGCGCGTTAGTGCCAGGGTACCGGGTCCGCGGGTCCAGAAGACATCCACCAGCGTCGACTCGTCCGAACTCTCGATGCGGCGCTTTCGCGCGATTGCGCGCGTTCGGGGCGGGTGTTTCGGGAGCATCCCGCACAGCAGAAAAGCGCGCGGCAATTGCAGGCGTCGAGGGGTCTTTTCCATGAGATCTTCCGCAATCACGATAGCGGCAATCCGCTGCTCGATCAGGCCGATGCGGAAGTGCTGTTGCAGGAACTCGACGCCCGGCGCATTCGTACTGCGCGCAAACGCATGAACGCGAGCCGCGTGGTCATTACGCGGCCCAAAAACCCGACACCGTTTGCGCGATCTTCGATCCGGCGCTGCGTTGTGGTGCGTGTGTCTGATTTGTTGCTGTCGGCTCGTTTGCTGTGAGCGGCCCGGCAGGTGTGCGCTTGGGCCCGACGTCGGAACGGGAGGCCGGTTGCCCGGCCGCCCGAAGCCTGTCCGCATTTTTGCGGGCGCCGCGTTAGTGGCCGCGGCCACCGCCGCCGACGCCGCCGCCGAAGCCGCCGCCACGGCCGAAGCCACCGCCTTGGCCTTGACCGCCGTTGCCTTGACCGCTGCCGCCTTGGCCACCGGCGTGACCACCGCCGCCTTGACCGCTGCTGCCCTGGCCACCACCGCCTTGGCCACCGCTACCTTGACTGCCACCGCCTTGACTGCCACCGCCTTGGCCAGCGCTGCCATGACCGCCGCCTTGGCCACCGCCGCCTTGGCCACCGCCGCCTTGACCGCCGCCGCCTTGACCGCCGCCGCCTTGACCGCCACCACCTTGGCCTCCGCCGCCTTGGCCACCACCGCCTTGGCCACCACCGCCTTGGCCACCACCGCCATGACCGCCACCACCTTGGCCACCGCCACCTTGGCCACCGCCGCCTTGACCTCCACCGCCATGACCGCCGCCGCCTTGACCACCACCGCCTTGACCTCCACCACCTTGGCCACCGCCGCCTTGACCACCACCACCTTGGCCACCCCCGCCATGACTACCACCGCCATGACCACCACCGCCATGACCGCCGCCACCTTGACCACCACCACCTTGGCCACCGCCGCCATGACCGCCGCCGCCTTGGCCACCACCGCCTTGGCCACCACCACCTTGACCACCACCACCTTGGCCACCACCGCCTTGGCCACCACCACCTTGACCACCACCACCTTGGCCACCGCCGCCATGACCACCACCGCCATGACCGCCGCCGCCTTGGCCACCACCGCCTTGGCCACCACCTTGGCCACCGCCGCCATGACCGCCACCACCATGACCGCTGCCGCCATGACCGCTGCCGCCATCCCCTCCGCTACCTGTTCCTCCACTGCCAGTGCCACCACTCCCAGTCCCGCCACTCCCAGTCCCACCACTTCCAGTCCCACCACTCCCAGTGCCACCACTTCCAGTCCCGCCACTTCCAGTCCCGCCACTTCCAGTCCCGCCACTTCCAGTCCCACCACTCCCAGTCCCGCCACTCCCAGTCCCGCCACTCCCAGTCCCACCAGTCCCAGTCCCGCCACTTCCAGTCCCGCCACTCCCCGTCCCGCCACTTCCAGTCCCGCCACTCCCAGTCCCACCACCCCCACTCCCACCACTCCCAGTCCCACCACCCCCAACCCCACCACCCCCAACCCCACCACTTCCTGTTCCCCCATCGCCCGCACCCGCACCACCGCCGCCCCCACCACCCGCAGCCACGCCTCCTTGCCCCCCACTACCCGGACTCCCCGCACCGACTCCTGCCGCCCCCGAGTTCGCGCCTCCTCGCGCGCCGCCCGCTCCCAAGCCTGCCGACGCGGTCCCACTTCCATCACTGCCCGGAGCCCCTCCGGCCTCTGCCGAACCCGGACCCTCAGCCGCGGCGGCAGCCACGCCGATTCCGACAGACGTCGACAAGCTATCGGCTTCCTGCTTACAACCTGGCGTGTCGAACATCGGGCAATCGATTGGCAATGCTTGCGCGACGATCATCTCCGCCGGACTGACCGGCGGTGCGGCAAATAATGCAGGATTAGTTTCAGCGCCCGCCATCGCCGCATACAGACTCACGGCAGCCGCCAATACCGCCTTGCGCGTCCCCAACGCCCGCGCGTCCCCGTTTTGCTTTTTCATTTCATGCTCCCCATTTTTTTATCGAAAGACCGGACTGGATAACGAGTGAATCTCAGCTCACTGTGCAAAATGAAACTTCAAAGCCCAGTCGGCATTGCCTCGCGTTACAGCGGAACGCATCGCATCCGGCATCTTCTTTCTCGCGGAAAATCCCGTTCCGATTCGAGGTGATCCGAGAGAAACGACTAGCGATGCGCGAACAAAACCGCTAACGCACGCATCAGGGCCTGATGGAGGCTAAAGTTATGCGGAGCGTCATCGAGTGACGGTGCGTTAGCCCACGCAATGCGATACCGCCGAGGCGTTTCCATTAATTTCGCAATGGGAATGTCGGCAATCGTCAATTGCCGGATTCGCGGATTCCGCTATACGTTCTGCTGCATACGCAATCCGAGCCATTACCTTTACTTCCGGCTTTTGCGTCGCCGAATGAATCGAATCGCTGCAACGGATCTCGCACCGCGAGTGCCGACACGTACAGGAAAATAAGTGGGCTATGGCTAGTCGGATCGCTTCGATAAGTACTTATCCGAACACAGCAGGTGGATTGCGATAGCGCGAGTGAGAGCAATCCCACAGACAGCCGACACCAGAGCGTTCCACACTGTTATCGCGCCATCTATCGTTGGACTTCGCCAACGCACGAGAAACACCGAGCCAATGAAAACGCGGACACTTCATTGCCAGGCGGCATGCCCGATGAGTTCGCCTCGCCGCTTTTTTTTCCGAAGCATTCCCATCATCCACGCCACCGGTACACGCTGCAGTGACCGCGCGCCCCGCGGACGCTTGCTGCATGAGCTTCGCACAGCGGCGGCGCAAAGCGCGGGTAAACCTATGTTTGACTTAAGGATGCCGGCCCGTTTACTGAAACAGACCAAATTGCCCAACGCATATTCGTTTTTGATTTGATCGGCTGAATAGTGCGCCGGGAGCGTCTTCCACTATCTCACGAGGTGTGCCATGGCTCAGGTGTCCAGTAGCGCCGTCGACGAACTGAAAACGGCCGTGCGCGGCGAACTGCTGCTGCCCGACGACGCGGGCTTCGACGAAGCCCGCAGCATCTGGAATGCGATGATCGACAAACGCCCCGCGATGATCCTGCGTTGCGCGGGCGTCGCGGACGTGCGCCGCGGCGTCGCCTTCGCGCGCGACAACGACCTGCCGCTCGCGATGCGCGGCGGCGGCCACAACATCGCCGGCAGCGCGTTGTGCGACGACGGCCTGGTGATCGACCTGTCGCCGATGAAATCCGTGCGTATCGATCCGGCGGCGCGACGCGCCTACGTCGAACCGGGCGCGACGCTCGCCGACTTCGATCATGAGGCGCAGGCGTTCGGCCTCGCCACGCCGCTCGGCATCAACTCGACCACGGGCGTGGCGGGCTTGACGCTCGGCGGCGGCTTCGGCTGGCTCAGCCGCAAATACGGCATGACGGTGGACAATCTGCTATCCGCGGACATCGTCACCGCCGACGGCGAGCTGCTCCACGCAAGCGCCGATTCGCACGAAGATCTGTTCTGGGCGATTCGCGGCGGCGGCGGCAATTTCGGCGTCGTCACGCTCTTCGAATTCGCGCTGCATCCGGTCGGCCCGCTGGTATACGGCGGCCTCGTCGTGCTGCCGCTCGATCAGGCGAGGGACGCCCTCGCTCAATACCGCGCGGCGGCGGCCGACATGCCCGAGGATCTGAGCGTATGGGCGGTGCTGCGGCTCGCGCCGCCGCTACCGTTTCTGCCGCCCGAAGCGCACGGCAAGCCGGTGATCGTATTCGCCATGTGCTACTCCGGCCCGGTCGACAACGGACCGCTCGCCGTCGAGTTCGTGCGAGGCTTCGGCACACCCGTCGGCGAACATCTGGGACCAATGCCCTACGCGATGTGGCAACAGGCGTTCGATCCACTGCTCACGCCGGGCGCGCGCAATTACTGGAAGTCGCACAATATCGGCGTCATAGAAGACGGGTTGATCGATGCGCTGCTCGCTGCGATCGACACGTTGCCGTCGCCGCAATGCGAGATCTTTTTCGGTCAGATCGGCGCGCAGACCAGCCGCGTGCCGGTCGAGGCCACCGCCTACTCGAGCCGCGACACGCAGTATGCGATGAACGTGCATGGCCGTTGGGACGACGCAAGCGATGACGAGCGCTGCATCGGCTGGGCGCGCGCGTTCTTCGACGCCGCCGCGCCGTTCGCGTTGGGCAGCGTCTACGTCAACTTCATGACGCAGGAAGAAGGCGGCCGGGTGGCCGATGCGTATGGCCCGAACTACGAGCGCCTCGTCGCCGTGAAAGGCCGCTACGATCCGCACAACCTGTTCCGTCACAACCAGAACATTCAGCCAGCCGTGCGCTAAAGGCAAAGGCCGAAGGGACGAGCGCCCTACACCGCGATCGTGACACCGGCGTGTCCGCCGCCATCCTCTCGAGGCCCGTGCGGCGGACACCAGCTCAATATGATGTGTCAGAATGCGCGGCTGTGGAACGCTCTTCTCGAACGGCTTATGAACCTGAATGTTGCGCCTGTCACTTATGGTGCGGATCGCTCGGGCCTCGTGTGCGGCTTCCGTTTTTCAGCGGGCGAGCCCGGCGTATCGATCGACACGGACGGCGCCGCCCAATGGCTCGCCGACAATGCGCGCGAGCACGCCGGCGTCGCTGACGACGACAGGAATCAACCCGTGCCGCAACCGTCCAGGGGCGACGGCCAATTTCTCTGGCTGCATTTCAATCTCGCGCACGTGTCCAGCGAAAAGTGGATGCGCGCGCATCTCGACCTGCCCGAGACCTTTTTCGAGGCATTGCGCGAAGGCTCGCACTCGACGCGGATCGAACATCAACATGGCGCGTTGCTCGCCGTGGTCAACGACGTGATGTTCGATTTCGAGCAAACCCCGTCCGACATCGCCACGCTATGGGTTTACACCCATGAGCGGATCATGATCACGGCGCGGCTGAAGCAACTGCGTTCCGTCGACCGCCTGCGCGCATCGGTGCGCGAAGGCGAAATCTTCGAAACGCCGGCCGAATTGCTGATTCACCTGTTGCGCGACCAGGCCGATCTGCTCGTCACGATCGTGCGCCGAAGCAGTACCGAGGTGGACCGGCTCGAGGATCAGTTTCTCTCCCGCAGAACCTTCGACAACCGTCGCGACCTGGGCGCGATGCGGCGCGTGCTCGTGCGCCTGCAACGACTGCTGGCGCCCGAGCCCGGTTCGATCTTCCGGCTGCTGGTGAGGCCGCCCATCTGGCTCTCGCAGCGGGACGTGCAGAGTCTGCGAGACTCGACGGAAGAATTCTCGCTGGTGCTCGGCGACCTGTCCGGTCTTGCCGAGCGCATCAAGCTGCTGCAGGAAGAGATCGCCGCGCGGCTCACCGAGCAAAGCAATCGCACGCTCTTCACGCTGACGCTCGTGACGGTGCTCGCGTTGCCGATCAACATCATTGCCGGGCTGTTCGGCATGAACGTCGGCGGCATTCCGCTCGCGGAAAACCGGCACGGCTTCTGGGTCATGGTGCTGATGGTGGTGAGCTTCACCGCGCTCGCCGGATGGTGGGGTTTTCGCCGCCGCGCGGGGCGTTGAGCGCATGCCGCGAGGTCATGCCGCGCGCCGGGCACGGGAACTGCTGCCCGGTTAACGCGTCACACGTTTGGCCCGGCGCGCTCGCGCGCGGCCTAGCGCGGACAGCAACGCCGAACTTCCTATAACGAACACGAACGCACCCGGAGAACAATCATGCGCAGACGACAATTCATCATGACCACCAGCGCGGCTCTCGCCACCGCCGGCCTTGGCCTCGCCGGCTGCACCACCACCTCGCCATCGTCCAGTTCGTCGTCGGCGGTGAATGCGAGCAAGCGCGACACGATCAATGCGGGTGTCGACTCCACGCTTTCGCGCCTCTATACGAACGTCAATGGCTCGCGTGAACTCGTCGCCAAGGCGCGCGGCGTGCTGGTGTTTCCCTCCGTCATCTCGGCGGGCTTCTGGGTCGGCGGCCAGTACGGCGAAGGCGCGTTGCGCGTGGGCGGCCGCACGGCCGGCTACTACAGCACGGTGGCGGGCTCGTTCGGCTTGCAGATCGGCGCGCAGTCGAAGGCGCTGATCTTCCTGTTCATGACGCAGGAAGCGCTCGATAAATTCCTCGGCAGCCAGGGCTGGGCCGCAGGCGCGGATGCCACGGTCGCCGTGCTGAACGTGGGCGCGAACGGCGCGGTCGACACCTCCACCGCCACCAGCCCGGTCGAAGCTTTCGTGCTCACCAACGCGGGCTTGATGGCGGGCGTGTCGCTCGAAGGCACCAAGATTTCACGTCTGATGATCTGAGCGAATACGCTCATTGCCGCGCGGCCGTCTCAGCGGCCGCGTGGCGTTTCAGGCGGCGGGCTTGCCCGCCTCTCACCAGGCGTCGCCCGCCTTCACGGCCGCAAGGGCCGCACTGCTGTAAAATCCGCGCCTTTCGCACGCTTGCCCGGCCATCGTCGTCTCAGGCCGAGGCAGCCATCCCATGTCGGGCCGCGTGCATCACCACGCCGTTTCTGCGCCCGCTTCCCGTATCGTTGAAGATGAACACCGCTAGTCCCACTCGAAGTTGGCTCGCCAACCTTCCCGGCATCCGGAGCAATGTGCTCGCCGGTCTGACCTCGTCGTTCGCGCTGGTGCCCGAATGCATCGCCTTCGCGCTGGTCGCCCACCTCAATCCGTTGATGGGCCTCTACGGCGCCTTCTTCATCTGCACGCTCACCGCGCTGTTCGGCGGGCGGCCGGGCATGATTTCCGGCGCGGCCGGGTCGATGGCGGTGGTCATCGTGGCGCTCGTCGTGCAGCATGGCGCGCAATATCTGCTCGCCACCGTGATCCTCAGCGGCATCCTGATGGTGCTGTTCGGCGCGTTGCGGCTCGGCAAGCTGATCCGCATGGTCCCGCATCCGGTGATGCTGGGTTTCGTCAACGGGCTCGCGATCGTCATCGCAATGGCGCAGCTCGCGCACTTCAGGCAGCGCACGCCGCAAGGCGAACCCTGGCTGCACGGCGGCGCGTTGCTGACGATGTGCGGTCTCGTCGCGCTCACGATGCTGATCGTCTATCTGCTGCCGCGGCTCACACGCGCCGCGCCGCCCGCGCTGGTGGCGATCGTCGGCGTGGGACTCTTCACGCAGTGGCTGCATCTGCCCACGCGCACGCTCGGCGACATGGCGCACGTTGCCGGCAGCCTGCCGAGCCTGCGCATGCCGGACGTGCCGCTCGATCTGAACACCTTGCAGGTGGTGCTGCCCTACGCGGTGCTGATGGCGACCGTCGGTCTGCTGGAAACGCTGCTCACCTTCAATCTGACGGACGAGATCACCGAAACGCGCGGGCAGCCGAACCGCGAATGTCTCGCGCTGGGCGCGGCGAATATCGCCTCGGGTCTGTTCGGCGGCATGGGCGGTTGCGCGATGATCGGGCAGACGATGATCAATCTGAACTCGGGCGGCCGCTCGCGGCTGTCGGGCATCGTCAGCGGCGTGATGATCCTGATGTATATCCTGTTTCTGTCGCCGCTGATCGAGCGGATTCCGCTGGCGGCGCTGGTCGGCGTGATGTTCGTGGTCGCGCAGCAAACCTTCGCGTGGGGTTCGCTGCGGGTGCTCGGCAAGGTGCCGCGCAACGACGCGCTGGTGATCGTCGCGGTCACGATCATCACGGTGTTCACCGACCTCGCGATCGCCGTGTTGTGCGGCATCGTGATCGCCGCGCTCAGCTTCGCATGGCAGCATGCCCGCGAAATTCACGCGCATGTCGAGGATCACACCGGCGACAAGGTCTACCTGCCGCGCGGCACGCTGTTTTTCGCATCGACCACGCGCTTTCACGAGCTTTTCGACCCGGCCGGCGATCCCGGCCACGTCACGATCGATTGCAGTCAGTTGCTGCTTGCGGATCATTCCGCGCTGGCGGCCTTGCAAGGTCTCTACGAACGCTATCGAAAAGCCGGCAAGCAACTCCGTATGAAGAATCTCTCCGCTCGCAACCGGCACTTGCTGACCCGGGCCGGTATCGAGTTCGCGTAGCTGTTATGCGAACGCTGACCAAACGTAATAGTCGAGAAAGATCGCGATAAGACTCCCCACGGACTTTTGTTTTCACTACATTGGACGTTTCGGTGCGCGGTCTTCCGGGGAGTCCATTGTGACAAGACGGGTCTCGCTTGACGATGAAACCGAGTTTGCAATCTGGAAGCGCCGCAGCGCGGTACAGCCGACGCTATCGCGCCGCGTGCTGGTCGCGCATCGCGACAAGGCGATCGGCGAATCGCTGGTGCTGCTGCTGTCGCTAAAGGGTTACGAGGCGATCTACGCCGCCGACCTGCCGAAGGTGAAATCCTTCATGAACCGGTGGAAGCCGCATGCGATCCTGCTCGATACGCGGCTCGACTCCGCCTCGGACTACCAGTTCACGCGCGCGGTGCGCGCCGACCCATCGAACGCCGACTTACTGCTGCTCGCCATGAGCAACCTCTGGCCGCTCGATCCGATCGGCTCGCTGAAACAAGGCGGTTTCGACGGCCACTGCCGGCGGCCGTGCTCGCTATGGCGCGTGGCGGATATTCTCGAAGGCTATTTCGCCGGCGCGTGAGCGATCTACGCGGCGAGCTTGCGTGACAAGCTCGAGTGACCTTACTCGGGCGCCACCGTCAGCGAGGCGACTTCGCAGCGGGGCCACTGCCGCAACACCTCGGGTGCGAGCAGCAGTTTGGCGGCGCGCACGCCCGCGCCCATCACGATCTGCGAGCGCTCCATCACCGCGGCATCGACCAGGATGCGCCAGTCGTCCGGCAAGCCGAAAGCCGTAATGCCGCCAAACTCCATCCCGCTATGCTCCACCGCGGCCTCGCGTTTGGCGAACGAAAGCCGCTGCGCGCCGAGCGCCGTCTTCACCGCGCCGTTGATGTCCAGACGCAGCGAACCCAGCGAGACCAACGCCGCGTAGTGTTCGGCGCCCTCCTTCCTGTAACGGATCACGATCGTGTTCGCGCAGTCCTCCAGGCCGAAGCCATAGCGTGCGCTGAATTCGGCGGTGTCGGAGGCGTCGTCGCTGACGGCGAAGACGGTCACACCGCGTGCCGGCAACTGGGCGACGACGTGCGCCGGCAAATGCGCGCCAAGGTTCTCCGCGGCAATGATGTCGAGCTGCTGTACGAGTTCGTGCGAGTGCATGGTGATCAGAGGGAGCAAGGATTCCCGGCATTCTAACGGCACGTCCCGCTGACGGCGCTTGTTATAGTCACAGGCATAAGGCTTGCGAAAGGCAGGATGCGAACGCCGCGCCGAGGTGAGTTCACCACGCGAGCACGCCGCATCCGCCGCGAGGACGGACTCATCGAGAACGACGATCATGGATATCGACACGCTTTCCGCGGAGCACCTGCAACTCGTGGCACGCAAGCAGGCCAACTGGGCAATCGGCGCCTTCAGGCAGTTCTCCGAAAATCGCTGCGCCGCGATGGCCGCCAGCATCGCGTTCTACGCGGCCTTCTCGCTCGCGCCGACGCTGGTCATGGTAATCGCGGTGGCCGGCTGGTTCTTCGGCGCCGAAGCCGCGCGCGGCGAACTGTTCGATCACATTCACGGCCTGCTCGGCGACCAGGCCGCCGCGGGCGTCCAGACCATCGTCGAGAACGCGCATCACAGCGGCAGCGCGGGCGGCGTCGCGGCGATCATCTCGTTCACGATGCTGGCGATTGGCGCGTCGGCCACGTTCTCGTCGCTCAATAGCGCGCTCAATGTGGTGTGGCCGTATACCGGACCGCGCTGGTCGAGCCTCGTCGCGCTGGTGCGGGTGCGGCTGATCTCGTTCGGGCTGGTGCTCGGCGTCGCGTTTCTGCTGATCGTGTCGCTGGTGCTCGATACGGTCATCACGTTCGTTGGCAAGTGGCTGTGGGGCGACTCGCCTTATGTGGTGATCGGCAATCTGCTGCAACTCAGCGTCGGTCTGGTGGTGCTGGCGTTCGCCTTCGCCGGCCTGCTCAAATTTCTGCCGGACGCGCACGTGCGCTGGCGCGATGCCTTGGTCGGCGGAATCGTCGCGGCCGTGCTGTTTTCGGCCGGCAAGAAGCTGTTCGCGCTGTATCTCGCGCACGCCGGCATCACCAGTTCGTTCGGCGCGGCCGGTTCGCTCGCCGTGCTGCTCATGTGGCTGTATTTCTCGGCCGCCGTGCTCCTGCTCGGCGCGGAGTTCTCGGCGGCGCGCGGGCGCATGCACGATCCGCGCGGAGGCTGGGGCATGCAGGACAACACGCCGCCCGGCAGCCGCGCGAAGCTCGCTTCGGTGCTGGCGGCGTCGACGGTATCCGCGGACGATGCGGCGCCACGAACGGGCGAGGCGGCCGCCGCCGATGGCGCGGCGCGGACGGTCCGCACGTCGAGCGCCGGGGCGCTTGCCGACACATCGGCAGGCTCGGGTTTACGCGTGCGACCGCGCAAGCAAGGTTCGGCGAGTGTGGCCACGGCTGCGGCCAAGCTCAGCCGCAGCGTTGCCCTCGCCGAGGAACAGGCCATCCGTGTCGCCGCGGTAGCGCTGCTCGAAGCCGGTCGCAAGGCGGCCGCGGCCGACCGCTACGTCAAGCGGCACCCGTGGACTTCGGTGCTGCTCGCAGCCGCTTCGGGGCTGGCCGCCGTGGCGCTGGCACGCCGCCGCCACGCGGACGAGAACACGCGTCGGCAATGACCTGCTGAGCCGTCGCTCCGCTGATGAATTGCACCAACGCACAACGCTGGAAGTCTGTCCAGCACGCTCATCAAACGAAGCACGCCGCCTTCTTGATAGCGACGCCAGCGACCAGGGCCGCCAGTTAGACGACTAGATTACAAACAACCTTCAAATCTCTACCCAAAGTGGAGGTAGTGCAGCCGCCACTGTCAGGAAAACAACAATAATGCTCAGTCAACGAATAACTATTGCTCAAATGGCAACAATTCTTAACGCGCTGTAAATACAAGGCTTTCCGCTGTTTGTCACATTTTGGCGACACTCTTTTTTTTCCAGTTCGTGCCGATAGAGCCGGTGAGCTATTCTCCTTTTCGCAACAACGAAACCAATCATCTGCGTGGAGAAATGGATGAAACGACTCGCACTGTCTACCCTCTCGCTGGCGCTTCTGAGCGTCACCGGCGTGGCACATGCTCAAAGCAGCGTTACCCTGTACGGTTTGATCGATGAATCGATCCAGTACGCACACAACACCGTCGACGCTTCCGGCAAGAACAGCAACCAGGTCGGCCTGGTGGGCGGCAACCTGCAAGGCAACCGTTTCGGCTTGAAGGGTACGGAAGACCTGGGCGGCGGTCTGAAGGCGATCTTCCAGTTGGAAAACGGCTTCGACATCAATAGCGGCAGGCTCGGTCAGGGCGGCAAGATGTTCGGTCGTCAAGCGTATGTCGGTCTGACGAACGACTCGTTCGGTACCGTCACGCTGGGTCGTCAGTACGATCCGGTGGTCGACCTCGTTCAACCGCTGACGGCTGACAACTACTTCGGTTCGACCTTCACCACGCCGGGCGACGTCGACAACAACGACAACTCCTCGCGCACGAATAGCGCCGTCAAGTACACCTCGCCGGTGTGGGGCGGCTTCCAGTTCGAAGGCATGTACGCATTCGGCGGCGTGGCCGGTCAAACGGGTTCGGGCCAAACGTGGTCGGGCGCCGCAACGTTCGCAACGGGTCCGTTCAGCGTGGCAGCGGGCTACTTCCGCGCCAACAACGGCAACACGCTGGCTAGCCGCACGGTGGCCGGCACGCCGGGCTGGAACGGCAGCACGTCGGACGGCACGTTCGACAACCAGATCAACGGCGCATACGCCGCTGCCAAGTCGATCGGCATCGCTTCGGTCGCTGCGCAATACGTGGCAGGTCCGTTCACGGCCAACGTGCGTTACAGCAACGCACAGTACAAGCCGGACGCGAACTCGGGCTTCGGTTCGACCGAGAAGTTCCACGTCATCGGCGCATACCTGGGTTACCAGGCAACGCCGGCCATGCTGGTTGGCGTGGGCTACACGTACACGAAGGCCAACGGCGACTCGAGCGCAACGTACCACCAGGCTTCCATCGGCGGCGACTACAACCTGTCGAAGCGCACGGACATCTACCTGGTCGGCGCGTATCAACACGCAAGCGGCCAGCAACGTGCTTCGGACGGCACGCTGGTCAACGCCGGCGCGGCAATCGGCTCGTATGGCTACAACTCGGCTACCAGCTCGCAAGAGATCGTCAGCCTGGGCATCCGCCACAAGTTCTAATCGAGCTTGACGGACTGCTGAAGCAACACGCAGTTGAAAACCAGCCACGGGCGAAAGCCCGTGGCTGGTTTTTTTCGTCCCGTGGTTGGGGTGCTCGCGGTGTGCACTGGCGAGGGCCCGGCGCTTAACCTGAGTAAGCGCCGCTTTCGCGCCGCAAGATCCGCGACGGAAACAAAAAGGCCGCCAGCAAGCCTTGGATAAGACCCGTGACGACCTTGATGCAATTCGCGCCGCCGAGAGCCGGCAAGCGCGGTCATAGTCAACCGGCTACCGCCGCTGCCCCTTGCCTTTGTCCGCCTGCGCCAACGTCTGCGCAGGCGTGGCGTCGAACTCATGCTCGATACCATCCGCGCCCACCGGCGCGCGGTGCAGCACCAGCGCCCGCTCGCGCTGCAACAGCGGCACATTGGGCGAAGCCTGCCAGTCGGGATCGGGGATCTCGCCGAACACCTGGCGCAGCCGCTCGCCCCACGTGCGGTGGATCATCTCGAAGTACGCGTTGTCGTGGTCGACCGAGACGAAACGCGTGACGCACAGCGCGTCCTTTTCGTAGACCAGCAGATCGAGCGGCAGCCCGACAGACAGGTTCGAGCGCAGCGTCGAATCCATCGAGATCAGCGCGCACTTGGCGGCTTCGTCGAGCGGTGTGGACGGCGTCAGCACGCGATCGATGATCGGCTTGCCGTACTTGGCCTCGCCGATCTGGAAATACGGATTCACGGCCGACGCTTCGATGAAGTTGCCCGCCGCGTAAATCATGAACAGGCGCGGCCGGTTGCCGGCGATCTGCCCGCCGAGAATGAAGCTGCAATTGAAGTCGACGCCGAATTCCTGCAACGCCTCGGCCTCGCGCTGATGCACGGAACGCACCGCGCGGCCGATCACGCGCGCGGCGTCGGCCATGGTGGGCGCGCTCCAAAGCGTCGGCTGCGAAGCATCCACGGGCTCGGACAACTCGTGCAGCACCGCCTGCGTGAGCGACAGATTGCCGGCCCCAAGCAGCACGAGCATGCGCTCGCCCGGCTGCTCGAACACCGACATCTTGCGCGCGGTGCTGATGTGATCGACGCCCGCATTGGTGCGCGTGTCCGAGAGGAACACGAGCCCTTCTTCGACGGACATCGCGACACAATAAGTCATAGGAAGTACCCGCAAAAAAACGACTGAACGGCGCTATTGTAATGCGGCGCGCACGCGCCTCCATGCCGTATTACGGCCTTTGCAGGTCCAAACTGAATGGTTGTGAGGGCTGGCGCTCGCCGGCGTCCCCGGCAAGCCGGAAGCAAGCCGCCCTCCGCGGCCGCCGGCCCCCAGGCGCTATTGCGACAGTTGCGCGCTCACGGTAACGGACACCTTGAGCTGTTCTTCCAGCCCGCCGATACGCCGGCCGCGCACCGGCGCGGCGGCTTCATAGTCGCGCGCGACGGCGAGCCGGCAGTAGATTTCGCTGGCAAACGCCGCGTGCGTGACGTCGACGGAAATCCAGCCCTTGCCTTCCAGCCACACGTCGACCCATGCGTGGCTCGCCGCATGCGGAACGTCGCCCGGTTCGATATAGCCGCTCACGTAGCGCGCGGGAACGCCGCGCGCGCGGCAGCATGCCAGCATCAGATGCGCATGGTCCTGGCACACGCCGTTGCCGAGTTCGAGCGCCTGCGCGGCGGTGCTCGTGACTTCGGTGATGCCGGGGTTGTACTTCACGCGCTGCAGGATCTGTTCGGACAGCGCGATCAGATTGCTCGAACTCGCGAGGCTCGGCACGGAGTCGGCCAGTTCGCGGATCGCCGCATCGGCTTCGGTGAGCCGCGTGGCGCAGGTGAAATGCTCGAGCGGAATCGGGCCCACGCCGTCGGGCAGATAGCCGTCGACGAGCGGAATCGTGTCCACCTCTCCCGACACGTGCAGACGAATCTCGCTATGCGGCTTGTTGATCACGAGCGTGTGCAGCGCGTTGCCGTAGGCGTCGAAGGTCGCGTCGAGCTTGCCGGGCGCGTCGATGCTCCAGCGCCGCACCACCTGCGAGGCGCCGCTCATCGGCGTCAGACGCAGTTGCTGGATCGAGTAATGGACAGTCGCTTCGTAGCGATAGGAAGTGTCGTGGCGGATCGTCAGGTACATAAAAAGAACTCCGTCAGGCGACTGGCAGCATCAGATAGGTACGCGCAACCAGATTGCCGAGCTCGAACACGCGAGCAAGGAACTGCGTCAGATAGGCGTGCAGGCCGGTTTCGAAAATCTGCCGGATGTCGGAGTACAGCAGTTCGGCGCGCAGCTTGCCGGCAAACCGCTCGCACTGGTTCGAGCCCGAGGTGCGCAGCATCGCCAGATTCGCGCAGACGCCTTCCAGCGACGCAAGCAGCGAACGCGGCATTTGCTGATTCAGGATCATCAGTTCGACCACGCGCGCCGGCGTGACCACGTCGCGATACACCTTGCGATAGATTTCCAGCGCCGACACCGAACTCAGGATCGAGGTCCAGTAATAGAAGTCTTCGAGCTGGCGCGCCGCGTCGCGTGAATTCGGCTCGACGTCGGCAAAGCGCACGTCGAGAATCCGCGCGGTGTTGTCCGCGCGCTCGAGAAAAGTACCGAGCTGCGTGAAGAAGAACGCGTCGTCCTGCAGCGCGGTGCCGATCGTCACGCCGCGCGAAAGATGCGAGCGGAACTTGACCCACTCGAACAGCGCGCCCGGATTGCTCGCGGCTTGCCCTGACGCCGCGCGTTCGTTGAATTCGAGCCACGTATCGTTGATGGTTTCCCACCATTCGGTGGTCAAGGTGCCGCGCACGGCGCGGGCGTTTTCACGCGCGGCATGCAGGCACGAATGGATGCTCGACGGGTTGGTCGCATCCGCCACCATGAAGTCGAGCACGTGCTCGCGAGTCGGTTCGTCGTAGCGCTGCGAGAACGCGCTTTCCAGTTCGGAGATGCGCAGCACCGAGCGTTGCGCGCGCGCCTCCTGTTCGGGCGTCTGCGGCAACAGCAGCGCCTTGAGGTTGATGTCGAGCATGCGGGCGGTGTTCTCCGCGCGCTCCATGTAGCGGGCCATCCAGAAGAGGTGATCGGCGGTGCGGCTTAGCATGACGGCGTTCCGTATCTGATGACGCGGGACCTTTGCAAAGGTAAAGGGTCCGCGCTGGTTATCCGTGTGCGCCGGCGGCGCGTCGAGCGCCGGCCGGCGCGTTGGGCTGCGGGCGCGGTTGCGTGAAGCACTGCATGAACCGCCGCATGAATCGCGGCATGAAATGCAGCGGCACGGGCAACCGCGACGGCAACCGCGTCAGTCGACCATCCAGGTATCCTTGGTGCCGCCTCCCTGCGACGAATTGACGACGAGCGAGCCTTCCTGCAACGCCACGCGCGTCAGGCCGCCCGCCACCATCGTGACGGTCTTGCCGGACAGCACGAACGGACGCAAGTCGATATGGCGCGGCGCGATGCCCGACTCAACGAACGTCGGGCACGCGGAAAGCGCCAGCGTGGGCTGCGCGATATAACCCGCCGGCCGCGCGATCAGGCGCTCGCGGAACGACTCGATTTCGGCCTTCGTCGAAGCCGGTCCCACCAGCATCCCGTAGCCGCCCGCGCCGTGCACTTCCTTGACGACCAGTTCCGGCAGATGCGCGAGCGTGTAGGCCAGATCGTCCGGCTTGCGGCACTGGAACGTGGGGACGTTATTGAGGATCGGCTTTTCGCCGAGGTAAAACTCGATCATCTCCGGCACGAACGGGTAGATCGATTTGTCGTCGGCGATGCCGGTGCCCATCGCGTTCGCCAGCGCGACGCGACCGGCGCGATACGCGGTCAGCAAGCCGGGCACGCCCAGCGCCGAATCGTTGCGAAACGCGAGCGGGTCGAGAAAATCGTCGTCGACGCGGCGGTAGATCACGTCCACGCGCTTCGGCCCCTGGGTGGTGCGCATGAACACGTAGTTGTCGTCGACGAAGAGATCCTTGCCTTCCACCAGTTCCACGCCCATCTGCTGCGCAAGGAACGTGTGCTCGAAATACGCGGAGTTGTACATGCCCGGCGTGAGCACGACCACGACCGGATCGTCGACGCCTTCCGGCGCGACCGAGCGCAACGTGTCGAGCAGCAGATCGGGATAATGCGCGACCGGCGCGATGCGGTTCTGCACGAACAGTTCGGGGAACAGCCGCATCATCATCTTGCGGTTTTCGAGCATGTACGACACGCCCGACGGCACCCGCAGGTTGTCTTCGAGCACGTAGAACGCACCGTCGTCGCCCGCGCGCACCACGTCGACGCCGGCGATATGCGCGTAAACACCGAGCGGCACGTCCACGCCCTGCATCTCCGGCCGGTACTGCGCGTTGGTATAAACCTGCTCGGCCGGCACGATGCCGGCGCGCACGATATTGCGCTCGTGATAGACGTCGTGGATGAACAGATTGAGTGCCCGCACCCGTTGGCGCAAACCGGCTTCGAGTGTCTGCCATTCGCTGCGCGGAATGATGCGCGGAATCAGATCGAAGGGAATCAGCCGTTCGGTGCCCGACAGGTCGCCGTTCACCGCGAAGGTGATGCCGACCCGGCGAAACAGCAGGTCGGCTTCCGCGCGCTTGCGCGCGATCGCTTCATTACCCTGCTTCACCAGCCATCGCTCGAAGCGTGCGTAGTGTGGCCGCACGGCATCGTCGTGATGACGCATCTCGTCATAGCATCGCATGTCACGCCCCGCTCTTGTTGTCGGATAGAAGGCGAATGCGCTGCGCATTCGGTGTTCGACAATCGTTGAAGCAAGCGCTATGCCATTGGGCTTGCCCGCGCGTGAAACGCTGACTATGCACGCGAACAGCGCATCCGACCGGCATGGCCCTCGTCGCCATCGTACTGCGGCGGCCCATGATGCGCTAGTACGGTGCATCCCCGGCGACGGCGGTGCGCGCTCAGGAGAATGCATCCTGGCGCGGCGGCGGAATTCGCAAGCTGCTTCGCACGCGCATGAAAAATCCCCGTGGATTTGCACCCACGGGGATTCGGACAGCTTCTTGCACCAGGGATCGGCTCAAGCGTTAAGCAACTTAACTTCGCAATGTTAACCTCGCGACGTTAACAACGTTAAGCGAAGGTTAAGCGAAGGTTAAGCGCCGTGGCGTTAACCCCCTGCCAACGCATGAAGCGCGATCAGCCTGCGGCAGCGTCTTTCAGTTTCTTCAGCGGACGTGCCTTGATGCGCACGCTAGCCGGCTTGGCCGGGAACCAACGCTCTTCGCCCGAGAACGGGTCCTTGCCGAAGCGGCGCTTCTTCGCCGGCACGGCTTGCACGACGATCTTCAGAAGACCCGACAGCGTGAATTCGCCAGCGCCCTTCTTGTGCACGGCGCCGAGGATCGTGTCTTCGAGCGCGGCCAGCACGGCCTTGGCAGCCTTCGGTTCCACCGCGGCGCGTTCAGCGACGTGTGCAGCCAGCGAGGCCTTCGTGAAGGTGTCCTTGATCGGCGACGGTGCGCTGGACGCCTTCACGGCGACCTTCTTAGCTGCGACGGCTTTCTTCGCAGGGGCTTTCTTTGCAGCAACCTTTTTGGTCGGTACCGGGGCAGCCTTCTTGGCCACCTTTTTTGCGGAAGTCGGCATGTTTCTCCTACCTGTTGTGGTCAGTGAATTGCACGAAGCGCACACGGTATGTGCACGCTTCAACGCCGGATTCTACAAGCGCTCGCACGATTTGCGCGACTCTTTTATGTATAACGGCCAAGGTTTGTTGCGTGGCGCAGACTGCGCAACGCATTTTGATGCTTGTTTTAGCGGGTAAACCTGTCCATGAGCGAGTCTCGCGAGGTCGGCGATACGAACTCGTAACGCGCGTTACAAGCCATTTCACTGCATGAATAGCGGTGTTTTCTTCGCGAGACGATCAGCGCACAAGGCGCGGAAGTATCTGCGCGAGCCTCGTGAGCGCCGCGTCGATGTGCTCCACGGCGATGGCGCCATAGCCGAATATCAAGCCTGCCTGCGGCTTCACGCGCTGATAAAACGGCGCGATTCCGTACAGACCGATCGACGCTTCACGCGCCGCGCCCACGACCGCCTGCTCCGTCAACGGCGCTCTTAGGCGCGCAGCCATGTGGATACCGGCCGTCGGCACGATCGGTTCCAGCCACGGCGCGAGGCCGCCGCGCAGATGCTCCAGCAACATCGCGCGCCGCGCCGCATACGCCTTGTGCGTGCGCCGCAGATGCTTGGCGAAGTCGCCGTTGAGCATGAAGGACGCAAGCGCGGTTTGCGTGAGCGTGCAGCCGTGCCAGTCCGCGATCTGCCGCGCCTTGAAGAGCGCGCCGAACAGCGAAGCCGGCGGCACCATGTAGCCGACCCGCAACTCGGGAAAGATCGTCTTCGAAAACGTGCCGACGTAGGCGACGAGCCCGGCGCGATCGAGGCTTTTCAGCGGCTCCATCGGACGGCCCTCGAAACGGTACTCGCAGTCGTAGTCGTCCTCGATGATCACCGCGCCGCGTTTCTGCGCCCATTCGAGCAACTCGACGCGCCGCTCCAGACTCATCGGCATGCCGAGCGGAAACTGATGCGAAGGGGTCACGTAGACGAGCCGCGCCTTGTCCGGCAGCTTGCTCACGATCAGCCCTTCGCCATCCACCGGCACCGGCGCGACGCGCGCGCCCGTGGCTTTGAAACACGCGAGCGCCGGCGGATAGCCGGGGTCTTCGACAGCCGCGATCTCGCCGGGGCGCAACGTGATGCGCGCCATCAGATCGAGTGCGTGCTGCGCGCCTTGCGTCACGATCACGTCTTCCCAGTTGCTCGACACCGCGCGGTTGAACGCGAGGTAGCGCGAGATCGCGAGGCGCAACTCCTGCTCGCCCGCCGCATCGCGATAGGTGCCCGGCGCGCGCGCTTGCGCACGCAACGCGTGATTCACGCAGCGGCGCCAGACGTCGAAGGGAAACAGCGTCTTGTCCGTCGCGCCGCCGACGAAGTCTTGCGGCGACCTCACCGAAGGTCGCGGCAACGGCAGGGTCTCGGGCATCGCTTCCCACAGCGGTTGCGCGCGCGCCGCGCCCTTCGCCCTCGCCTTGGCCCGTTCGCGGGCCGCTTCGGCGGCCCGCGCGTGCGGCGAGCGCTCCGAGGGCAGACGCTCCAGGCCGTCGGCGACGAAGGTGCCCGAACCCGCGCGAGCGCTGAGATAGCCCTCGGACAGAAGCCGCTCGAATACGTCGAGCGTGGTCTTGCGCGACACGCCCAGTTGCGTGGCGAGATCGCGCGTGGACGGCAAGCGCGTGCCGCCGGCAAGACGTCCTTCGAGAATGCCGGCGCGCAACTGCCGATAAATCTGTCCCGACAGATCGTGATGCCCTTCGACGGCGATGTGGATTTCCATTTGAGTGGTTACCTCGAATATCCGGAAAATGGTTATTCCGAAAGACCAATGGCGATCGTAAGCTTACCTCCGTCGTCGCGCCACGAGCGGACATTTACGAAAGGAGAAACTCATGCAGGCACGTCTCGACTTCTACAAGGCCAACCCGAGCGGCACGCGCGCGATGCTCGCGCTCGAGGAAACCATCGGCAAAAGCACGGTCGACAAGACGCTTGCGGAACTGGTGCGGATTCGCGCGTCGCAACTGAACGGCTGCGCGTTCTGCCTCGACATGCACGTCGCGGACGCGCGCAAGCACGGCGAAACCGACCGGCGTCTCGCCACGATAGCCGCCTGGCGTGAAGCGCCGTTTTTCACCGAGCGCGAACGCGCGGCGCTCGAATGGACGGAAGCCGTCACGCTGGTCGCGCAAACGCATGTGCCGGACGCGGTGTGGGAAGCGGTCAAACCGCATTTCACCGATCAGGAGATCAGCGATCTGACCTTGTTGCTCATCGCGATCAACGGCTGGAACCGGATTGCGGTTTCGTTCAGAAAGATGCCGGAGTAAAGCGTTGGATACGCGGCGCTGACGCGCTGCGGGTAATTGCAAAATGGCGCGCCGTGTGAAACGGCGCGCCATTTTTTTTGTTCTCGCTCGCGGCGTTTACCCGGCATACGCCCTTCAAGACGCCATGCGTTTATGCCCGCTAATACTCAGTCAGCATAAATGCCGTCACCCTTTGCAACACTGCTGTTTTCGGCATCGCCAAAGCCGAATTGGCGGGAGCCGCGTTCGCTTCTGGCAACATAGAGCCTGTCTCTAAAAGCGGTTCCTTCCACGACCAGGGGTTCAATCGCCCGCGCCTCGGTCCAAGCCGCGATCAAACCATATTTACTTATATCAAACAAATTTTGACGGGCTAATTTCCTCCTGCTATGGTCACGACAATTCAAAAGAGCAATCCGGCACTTGAACTAGGCAGCAAGATCCGCGCGCTGCGGCAACGGCTCAAGCGCACGCTGGATGACACGGCAACCGCGGCGGGTATTTCCAAGCCGTTCCTGTCGCAAGTCGAGCGCGGCCTGGCTTCACCGTCCATCACTTCGCTGGCCGGGATTGCCGGCGCGCTTGGCGTAACGGTGCAGTATTTCGTCGACACACCCAGCGAGGAACGCTGCGTGAGTCGCGGGGATCAGTTGAAGTTTTTCGGTTTTGCGGATTCGGCCAATCTGTTCGCGCGGCTGACCAATCTGACGGGCGGTCGTCAGCTCGAAGCGATCCTCGTCAGGATGCCGCCAGGGCAGAAGCGCTCCGAGGTCACGACGCATGCCGGAGAAGAGTTCATTTACGTGATCGACGGCGAAGTGTCGTTGACGCTGGAAGGCAAGACGTTCGTATTGCACGCGGGAGACAGCGCGCATTACGAATCGACGGTGCCGCATAGCTGGATGAACACCGCGCGTATCGAGTCGGTGGTCGTCTGGGTGGGCACACCGAGACTGTTCTAAAGAGCAGGCAACTTTTCCGGTTGAGCCGGTCAGGGATTGCCTGCATTAACAAATGCAAGGAATCCTCGATGCCGGACAAGCAACAAGGGCCGCCCTGGCCCGAGCCACGCAGATAACCAGGCGCTCTCGCGCCACGCGTTCTTCTCTCGACCTTATCCGCGATCTCAACCGATGAAAACCCCGTTTGCCTACGCGACGGCGCTGACCGCGCTCGTCCTTACGTTTCAGTCTTCCGCATTCGCGGTCAACGTGCCCGCCGGCGTCACGCTCGCCGCGAGCCAGGAATTGACCCGCCAGGTGCCCGCCGAAACCGAATCGCTCGACCCCGCGCACGTCGAATCCTGGACCGGCAATACGATCGCGCTCGACCTGTTCGAAGGTCTGACGCGCATCGACGCGGCCGGCGCGGTCGTGCCGGGCGTCGCCCAATCGTGGACGCGCACCGGGCCCGACACATGGGTGTTCAAGCTGCGCCACGACGCGCGCTGGAGCAACGGGCAGCCGGTCACGGCGGCGGACTTCGTCTATGCATGGCAGCGCGTGCTCGATCCGAAAACCGGCTCGAAGTACACGGTGCTGGTCGAATTCGTGAAGAACGCCAAGGCGATTCTCGCCGGCAAAGCGCCGATGACGAGCCTCGGCGTGCGCGCGCCCGATCCCTACACGCTGGAAGTCACCACCGAGGTGCCGGCCGCGTTCTTCCCGCAACTCACCGCCATGCCGACGATGGTCCCGGTCAACCACGCGGTCGTGACGAAGTTCGGCGGCGAGTGGACCCGGCCCGGCAACTTCGTCGGCAACGGTCCTTATGCGCTGACCGACTGGCAGCCGAGCAACCGCCTCGTGGGCACGAAAAGCAGCACGTACTGGAATGCCGGCAAGGTCGTGATCACGAAAGTGACCTACCTGCCGATCGAAAACGACGAAACGGCGATGCGCATGTATCAGGCCGGCCAGTTCGACTACACCTATACGATTCCGTCGGGCGTCTATGCGCAGGTCGGCAAGCAGTTCGGCTCCGAACTGAAAACCGGCCTGCAGATCGCCACGTATTACTACAGCCTGAACAACGAAGACCCGGTGTTCAAGGACAAGCGCGTGCGCCAGGCGCTGTCGATGGTGCTGGACCGCGACCTGCTGACCCAGCGCCTGACCGCGGACGGCGAATTGCCGATGTACGGCCTGATCTCCAAGGGCACGCAAGGCGCGGCGGTATTCAAGCCTGACTGGGCCGCCTGGCCGATGCCCAGGCGCGTGGAATACGCACGCAATCTGCTGAAGGCCGCCGGCTATTCGGACGCGAAGCCGCTCACCTTCACCTTCACGTACAACACCAACGATCTGCATAAAAAGGTCGCGCTATTCGCAACCTCCGAATGGCGCACCAAGCTCGGCGTGAACGCGAAACTGGAGAACGTGGAGTACAAGGTGCTGCTCAAGCAGCGCCACGACGGCAAGGTGCAAGCCTCGCGCGACGGCTGGTTCGTCGACTACAACGACGCCATGTCGTATTTTGACTTGATACGCTGCCACAGCGTGCAGAACGATCAGCGCTATTGCAATCCGCAAGTCGACAAACTGGTCGATGAAGCCAACCAGCAACTCGACGACGCGAAACGCACCGCCATGCTCACGCAGGCGCACGATCTGGCGATGAACGACTACCCGATGGTGCCGCTCTTCCAGTATTCGGCGGTGCGGCTGGTGAAGCCGTATGTCGGCGGCTACACGTCGACCAATTACGTCGATCAGCGCGCCACGCAAGACATGTATCTGATCAAGCACTAAGCGCGGGAGCACCGTCATGCTGGCCTACACGCTGCGCCGCACGCTCTGGGCGATTCCGACGATTCTCGCCGTGATCACCGCGTGCTACCTGCTGCTGCACCTCACGCCGGGCGGGCCGTTCGACACCGAGAAGCAACTGTCGGCGGCCGTGCTCGCGAACCTCAACGCCAAATATCACCTCGACGAACCGTTGTGGCTGCAATACCTGCACTACCTCGGCTCGCTGCTGCACGGCGATCTCGGGCCGTCGTTCCGCTACGCCGACTGGTCGGTCAACGATCTGGTGTGGAAGGCGTTGCCGGTGAGCCTCGGCGTGGGCGGCGTGTCGGTGCCGATCGCGCTCGTGATCGGCGTCACGCTCGGCACGCTCGCCGCCGTGCGGCGCGACCGTTTCGTCGACCACGCGGTGATGGTGCTCGGCAATATCGGCAACGTGGTGCCGCCGTTCGTTCTCGGTCCGGTGCTGGTATGGATCTTCGCGATTCTGCTCAGGACCTCCGAAGGCCGCGGCTGGCTGCCGGCCGGCGGCTGGGGCGAAGGCGAATGGCGCTATCGCGTGCTGCCGATCGTGCTGCTCACCTTCATCAACGTCGCCGCGATCGCCCGCGTGATGCGCGGCAGCATGATCGAGGTGCTGTCGGGCAACTTCATCCGCACGGCGCGCGCCAAGGGTCTGCCGGGCCGCACGATCGTGTTGCGCCACGCGCTCAAGCCCGCGTTGATGCCGGTCGTGTCGCTGCTCGGCTCGGTGTGCATCTCGTCGATCACCGCCGCGGTGGTCACCGAATCGGTGTTCGCGCTGCCGGGCGTCGGCCAACTGGTCGTCAACGGGGCGATCAATCGCGATTACACGCTCGTGCTCGGCCTCGTCGTGCTGACCACGGCGATCGCCGTGCTGTTCAATCTGCTGGTCGACCTCGCGTATGCGTGGCTCGATCCGCGCATCCGGTACTGATCCATGTCCCGCTCTCTTCAAACGACTGCCGCGGCGCTCGATCCGCTCGCGGCCATCGCCAGGGCGCCGCGCTCGCGCGGGCCGCTCGCCACCGCCGCCATGCGCTTCGTGCGCAATCGCGCGGCGTTGACCGGCTCCGTCGTGCTGCTTCTGATTGTGATTGCCTGCGTGGCCGGCCCCTGGCTCTTGCCGAACGGACCGATCGACAGCGACTGGAGCGCGATCAGCCTGCCGCCCACCTGGCAAAACGCGCACTGGTTCGGCACCGACGAACTCGGCCGCGACCTGCTCGCGCGCACGCTGCAAGGCGGGCGCGTGTCGCTCGAAGTCGGCCTGCTCGGCACGCTGGTATCGGGGCTGATCGGCGTCGCCTACGGCGCGAGCGCCGGCTATCTGGGCGGCCGCGTGGACGCGGTGATGATGCGCATCGTCGACATGATGTACGCGATCCCCTACATGCTGATCGCGATCCTGATGATGACCCTGTTCGGCCGCGCGTTCTATCTGGTCGTGCTGACCATCAGCGCATTCTCGTGGCTCGACATGGCGCGCGTGGTGCGCGGCCAGACGCTGTCGCTGCGCTCGCGCGAATTCATCGACGCGGCCCGCGCAATCGGCGTGAGTTCGCGTTCGATCATCGCGCGCCACATCGTGCCGAATCTGTTCGGCGTGGTCGTCGTGTACGCGAGCGTGACGGTGCCGAACATCGTGCTGACCGAATCGGTGCTGTCGTTTCTCGGCCTCGGCGTGCAGGAACCGATGACGAGCTGGGGCGTGCTGATCCAGGACGGCGCGCAGAAGCTCGAATCGATGCCGTGGCTCCTGCTGTGCCCCGCCGTGATGCTGTGCGTGACGCTGTATTGCGTGAATTTCGTCGGCGACGGTTTGCGCGACGCATTCGATCCGAAGGACCGCTGACATGCCGCTACTCGAAGTCAAGGACCTCGGCGTGCGCTTTACGCGCCGCGAAGGCGCACCCGTCGACGCGGTGCAGGGCGTGTCGTTTTCATTGGAAGCCGGCCGGACGCTCGGCATTGTCGGCGAATCGGGATCGGGCAAGAGTCAGACCGTGATGGCGCTGCTGGGTCTGCTGGCGGGCAACGGCCGCGTGTCGGGCACGGCGAGCTATCGCGGCAAAAATCTGCTGACCATGACCGAAGCGGAGCTCAACAGGATTCGCGGCGACCGCATCGGCATGATCTTCCAGGACCCGATGACCTCGCTCAATCCGTTCCTCACGATCGAACGGCAGATGACCGAAACGCTGCAACTGCATCGCAAGATGCCGCGCCGCGAAGCGCGCCGCCGTGCGATCGAAACGCTCGAATCCGTGCGCATTCCCGACGCCGCGCGCCGCATCGGCATGTATCCGCACGAGTTCTCCGGCGGCATGCGCCAGCGCGTGATGATCGCCATGGCGCTGCTCTCCGAGCCGGAAATCCTGATCGCCGACGAACCCACCACCGCGCTCGACGTCACCGTGCAGGCGCAGATCATCGAATTGCTGCGCGAGCTGAACCGCGAACGCGGCACCGCGATCATTCTGATCACGCACGACATGGGCGTGGTCGCCGGTCTATGCGACGACGTGATGGTGATGTACGCCGGCCAGACCGTCGAGCAGGCGAGCGCCGCCGCGCTGTTCGCCGCGCCGACGCATCCGTACACGCTCGGCTTGCTGAACGCGCTGCCGCGCCTCACCGACGAAGACGACGACCGTCCGCTGCAAACCATTCCCGGCAATCCGCCGCTGCCCGGCGAGGTCGGCGCGGGCTGCGCATTCGCGCCGCGCTGCGCGTTTTGCAGCGAGCGGTGCCGCGAATCGCGTCCGCCGCTTGCCGCGGCAGAGGGCTATCTCGACGCGTTGCGCGCGTGCCATCGGCCGGTTGCGGAAATCATCGAGGCACAACACGCATGAACGCGACTCCCCTTGCTAACCAGAACGCGGCCACGCTGCTGTCGGTCGAGAATCTCAAGGTGCAATTCGGCGTGCCGCGCGGCGGCTTTCCGTGGTCCGGCAAGACGACGCTGCGCGCGGTGGACGGCGTATCGTTCGACGTGCGGCGCGGCGAAACCGTCGGGCTCGTCGGCGAATCGGGTTGCGGCAAATCCACGCTGGCGCGCGCGATCGTCGGACTCGCGCCGGTGGCGAGCGGCAGCGTGCGCTGGCTCGGCGACGAAACCGTGCTGCCCGCGTCGACTTCGAGCACGACGCGCGACACCTCGCGCTTGCGCCGCGACGTGCAGATGATTTTCCAGGACCCGCTCGCCTCGCTCGATCCGCGCATGACCATCGAACAGATCGTCGCGGAACCGCTGCTCACGCACGGCCAGAACCTTGCGCGCACCGACGTGCAGCGGCGCGTGCTGACCATGCTCGAACGCGTCGGCCTCAACGCGCAGCACTTGCGCCGCTATCCGCATGAGTTTTCCGGCGGACAGTGCCAGCGCGTCGGCATCGCGCGCGCCTTGATCGGCGAGCCGCAACTGGTGATCTGCGACGAACCGGTGTCCGCGCTCGATGTGTCGATCCAGGCGCAGATCGTCAACCTGCTGCGCGATCTGCAACGAGAGTTGTCGCTCTCGCTGCTGTTCGTCGCGCACGATCTCGCGGTCGTCAAGGCGATCAGCCACCGCGTGCTGGTGATGTACCTCGGACGTGTGATGGAGTTCGGCGACAAGCGCGACGTGTACCGCACGCCGCGTCATCCGTACACGCGCGCGTTGCTCTCCGCCGTGCCGGTGCCCGATCCGGCCGTCGAACGCGCGCGGCGTCATCTGCTGTTGCGCGGCGAGATCGCGTCGCCGCTGAATCCGCCTTCCGGTTGCGCGTTTCGCACGCGCTGCCCGGATGCGATCGACGCTTGCGCCACGCAGATTCCGCAGCCCGTCACGCACGGTGCGAACGCGACGCGCGTGGCCTGCATTCGCGTGGGGCACGCCCCGGAGGAAGCGCCCTTGGCGAACAGCTAAAGCACACAGCCTGAGAACTTAAAACCGTATTCCCCGGCGCGACGGGCCGTCGCGCCGTTGGATCCGTTCGTCCCGTCGTTTCTGTGACGAGCGGTAAACGTGGACTGGCTAACCGCCAGCCAAGGATTCACCACAATAAACGGAGACACCGTTAATGAATAACCCAACAAAAAACCGCTCGAAAAAATCCGGCACAGCTACCCTCCTTTGCTGCGCATTCACCCTCCCCGCTCTGACTGTCGCCGCGAGTGCCTACGCCGACGATGCCGTAACGCAGCCCACCTCCAGCACGTCCAGCACTCAAACGCTTGCGCAAACGTTGTCGTCCCCCACGCAGCAGGCGCAAGCCGAGACCGCGAACAAGCGCAGGGCGAATTCGGGCGGCCAGGTGCGCAACGATCAGCCAGATACCACCAACGCAATCGTCAACGCAGAAGCCGATCAGACGGTCACGCCGCCCACGCCGCCGTCGAGCCAGGCAGCCAGCAAGGGCTTCATCGCCGATAGCCATCTGAACCTGCAGTTCCGCAACTACTCGGATTACTTCGAGGGGCCGCCCTCGCTTCACCGCCACGCGTGGGTGCAAGGCGCGCAAGTCAACTATGAATCGGGCTACACGCAAGGGTTGGTCGGCTTCGGCGTGGATGCGTCGCTGTTCGCCGCGCTCAAGCTCGACGGCGGCAACGGCGCGGGCAACATGGTGCATGTCGGCAAGGACGGCGGCGGTTCACGGCAACTCGCGTGGGCCTACCCCGGCATGTACGACATCAAGGGGCGCATTTCGGAAACGGTCGTGAAGTACGGCTTGCAGACGGTCGCCAATCCGTTTCTCGAACCGCACGACAATCGCGCGTTGCCGCCGACTTTCCTGGGTGTCTCGCTGGTCAGCAACGATCTGGTGCACACCACGCTCGAAGCCGGCAGCTTCACCAAGGTCGATGCCCGCGGCCATACGAACCTGAGCAACCTGACGACTTCCTATGGCGGCACGCGTATCGATCGCGTGACCTATGTGGGCGGCACCTGGCATTACGCCAAAAACGGCGAGATGTCCTTGTATATCGACCAGGCCGACGACGTCTGGCGTCAATACTACGGTTCCGTGTCGCAATCGTTCGGCGATCCCGGCACGATCAAGTGGAGCGGCCTCGCGAACGTCTACTCGACGCACGACACCGGCGCCTCGCGCCAGGGGCATATCAACAGCAACGCGTACAGCCTCTCGGTGTCCGCGCAGCACGGCCCGCACGCGCTGCTGCTCGGCTACCAGCAGGTGCTCGGCGACCAGTTCTTCGACTACATCAACGAGACCAACGGCATCTACCTCACCAACTCGATGGATGTGGACTACAACGCGCCGCACGAGCAGTCGTTGCAATTGCGCTATACGTTCGACGGCAAGTACGCCGGCTTGCCGGGACTCAAGGCGATGTTCTGGGGCGCCTATGGCTGGGGCGCGGACGGGTCGGCGGGCGCGGCGGAGAATGCCTCGCCTTCGGCCCCGCTGCATGATCTGTACTGGAAGAACGGTGAGCCCGTGCACGGCCATCATCACGAGTTCGGCTTCATTCCGAGCTATACGCTGCAAAGCGGCCGCTTCAAGGACACGAAGATCACCTTCATCGCGATGTGGCACAACGGCCAGTACCACTACTCGGACGGCAACAACATGGAATACCGGCTGGTGGTGAATGTGCCGGTGAAGGTGTTCTAGGCGCTAAACGCAACGGTTTTCGCGGCTTCCGAATGGCGTCACGCCGGTTGATTCCACGTGACGCCTTTTTCATGCCTCGTCTAGCCGGTGATCCGCTCGGTTGTCATCGCGCGCGACAAGCCGTGCATCGGCCGGCGCAACGCGACATCGAACGGATTGGTTTGCGGACCGATCGCATCCGCCTGACGGCGCAGCAACTCGACCACCATCGGCAAGCGGTCGTCGCCGAGACGCGCCGCCAACGTGCCGACGCTCAAGGCCGCCACCGCGACGCCGGTACGGTCCAGAATCGGCACGGCCACGCCCGCCATGCCGTCGAGCACGCCGCTGTTGCGGCCCGCGTAGCCCAACTGACGCACGCGTTCGATCTCGGTGCGCAAATACACTTCGTCGAGCACGCCGTAGCCGCGAATACGCGGCACGTTGAAGCGAATGATCTCCTCACGCTCCGCTTCCGGCAGGAACGCGAGAATCGCGAGACTCCCTTGGCCAACGCCCAATGCCACGCGCCCGCCGATATCGCCGGTGAACGAGCGGATCGGAAACGGCCCTTCGCAGATGTCGAGACACACCGCGTCGAAACTGCTTTTGACCAATAGAAAGATCGTGTCGCCGAGACTGGCGCACAGCCGCAGCAAGGCGGGACGGCACAGCGTGCGCATGCCGCTCGGATTGCCGGCCTGCGCGGCGAGCGCGAAAAAGTCGACACTCAGGCGGTACAGCTTCGAGTTCTCGTCCTGTTCGACGATGCCCTGGGCGATCAACGCATGCAGGATGCGATGCACGGTGCCTTGCGTGAGCCCCACCGCTTTCGCGAGACGCGTGACGCGGCCGCCCTCGGGTTGCGCTTCGGATAACGCGCGGATCACCGCGAACGCGCGCTCCAGCATGCCTGTGCCGGGCGCATTGCCCGTTTCGGCGGGTGCGGTGTCGGTATCTCGTTTGGCGGCGGCATTCATCGTTAGCGATCTCAGCTATTTCATTGGCCGGAACACTATAGAGCGTTTTATCTTCGAATGGAATGTTCGGGCCGATCCTTTTGTAGACCAGCGAGCGCAGCAATTGATAGGGGTTTTCCGTAGCTCACGCAGCGGAACGGTTGCCGTGGCTTCGCCCGAATACATTCCATCGAATGGAATTTTTTCTAATCTTCTACCGCCAAACGGAATTTGAAATTGACGCCATGTAATTTGGCTGGCTAGAGTCGGCTCCATCGAGGCAGCAGTCGATTGAACCGGCGTCGAACATCCAAAGGCCAGATCATGTCGTTCCTCACACTCACGGACGTAACGAAATCGTTCGGCGACCTGCAAGCAGTCGCCGACGTGAACCTGTCGGTGGAAAAAGGCGAGTTCGTTTCGTTGCTCGGGCCGTCCGGCTGCGGCAAGACCACCACGCTGCAGATGATCGCGGGCTTCGTGGAAACGACACGCGGGCGCATCACGCTCGACGGCCGCGACATCACGCACATGAAGCCGAACCGGCGCGGCCTCGGCATCGTGTTCCAGAGCTATGCGCTGTTCCCGCACATGAGCGTGGCCGACAACGTCGGCTTCGGGCTGGAAATGCGCAACGTCGGCAAGGCCGAGCGCAACGAACGCGTGCGTGAAGTACTCGCGCTGGTGCGGCTCGACACGCTCGCGCATCGCTTTCCGCGCGAGTTGTCCGGCGGACAGCGGCAACGCGTGGCGCTGGCGCGCGCGATCGTGATCGCGCCGCCCGTGCTGCTGCTCGACGAACCCATGTCGAATCTCGACGCCAAGCTGCGCGAGGACATGCAGTTCGAACTGCGCGCGATTCAACGCAAGATCGGCACGACCACCATCATGGTCACGCACGATCAGTCGGAAGCGCTGTCGATCAGCGATCGCGTCGTGGTGATGGAAGCCGGCCGCATCACGCAGATCGACACGCCATACGAAGCCTATGAACGCCCCGAGAACCGCTTCGTTTCGCAGTTCATCGGCAAGGCCAACATGCTGCCGGGCACCGTGATCGCGCGCGACGGCGACGCGATCCGCATCGACCTCGGCCACGACCTCGCCGAAACCGGCCACACCAGGCAACTGCCGATGCGCGAGCGCGTGATCGACGTCGGCGATGCGGTGACCTTGTGCATCCGCCCGGAAAAGCTGCGCCTGTGCGCGCTGAACGCGGGACGCGTGCCGGCCACCGTGACGAGCCGCTTCTTCCTCGGTAGCCAATGGCTGTATCGCCTCGACAGCCGCCTCGGCGAAGTGCTGGTGTGCTGTCAGAACGAAGGCAGCGAGCCGCTGCCGGAAGGCGCGGCGGTCGGCGTCGACTGGAACAGCGAAGCGATCCGCTTCATTCAACGGGATGCGCAACATGGCTAGCACGCTGCCCGCTGCCGACGACAGCGGCATGAACGCCGGCCACGCCAGGCGCGCGCCGTGGCACGCGTTCTTGCCGCTGTGGCTGATGTGCCTGCCCGCGTTCCTGCTCTTCGCGGCGCTCGTGCTGGTGCCGCTCCTGATGACGCTCGTGCTCACCTTCTATCGCTTCGACCCGGCCAGCGGGCCGCTCGCGGCATTCCAGTTCGGCAATTACGCGGAAGTGCTGGGCTCGTCGTATTTCCACACGATTTTCCTGCGCACCTTCGGCATCGCATCTCTGGTCACGCTGCTGTGCGTCGTGATCGGCACGCCCGAAGCGTATGTGCTGTCGCGCATGCGCGATCCGTATCGCTCGATGTTCCTGCTGGTGATTCTCGCGCCCTTGCTGGTGTCGGTGGTGGTGCGCGCCTTCGGCTGGAGCATGCTGCTCAACACCAACGGCCTCGTGAATCAGGCGTTCGGCCTGTTCGGACTCGGGCCGTACAAGCTCGAATACACCACCTTCGCGATCGTCATCGCACTGGTGCACGTGATGCTGCCGTTCATGGTGATTCCGGTGTGGACGGCGTTGCAAAAGCTCGACCCGCAAACGGAAAACGCCGCGCTTTCGCTGATGGCCTCGCCCGCCGCCACGCTGCGCCGCATCGTGCTGCCGCAACTCACGCCGGGCATTCTGTCGGGCAGCCTGATGGTGTTCGGCCTCTCCGCGAGCGCCTTCGCGATTCCCGGCCTGCTCGGCGGACGGCGGCTGAAAGTTGCCGCCACCGCCGTCTACGACGAATTCCTCGGCTCGCTGAACTGGCCGCTCGGCGCGACCATCGCGCTGCTGCTACTGGTCGCGAATCTGATCGTGATGCTCACTTACTACCGGGTTCTGGAACGCAAGTACACCAGAAGCCTGGGTTAATTCATCGGCCCGCCGAGTGAGAACATCATGAGAAAGAACGGACCCATCGCGCTGATTTTCCACGCGCTCGTCATTGCGTTCGTGCTCGCGCCGCTCGTGATCGTCGTGCTGGTCGCCTTCACACCGGACGAAACGCTCACGCTGCCCACGCACGGCGTCTCGCTGCGGTGGTTTCGCGCGATCCTCAACTACCCCGATTTCATCTCGGCGTTCGTCAACAGCCTGAAGCTCGCGTTCGCCTCCGCAACCTTGTCGTTGATCGTCGCACTGCCCGCCGCGTTGGCGATCGGCCGCGCGCGCTTTCCGGGCCGCGGCTTTCTCAACGGCCTGCTGCTCTCGCCGCTGGTGATTCCCGGCCTCGTGCTCGGCATCGCGCTGCTGCGCTTTTTCGCGCTCATCGGCGCGACCGGCTCGTTCGCGTGGCTCGTGCTCGCGCACATGATCATCATCACGCCGTTCGTGATGCGCCTGGTGCTGGCCTCGATCAGCGGACAGGACCGCAGCGTCGAACACGCGGCGCACTCGCTCGGCGCCGATGCGTGGACCACGTTTCGCCGCATCACCTTTCCGATGATTCTGCCGGGCATTACCGGCGGCTGGTTGCTCGCCTTCATCAACAGCTTCGACGAATTGACGATGTCGATTTTCGTCACCTCGCCGCAAACCGTCACACTGCCGGTGCGCATGTACATGTACGCGACCGAATCGATCGATCCGATGATGGCCTCCGTGTCCGCGCTGGTGATCTTCATCACCGCCGGCGCGATGCTGCTGCTCGATCGCGTGTATGGGCTCAACCGGATTCTGATCGGCCAGCATTGATGTCCTCCACCGCACGCTCTCCCATGCCGTCGAACTTGCCGTCTTCCGATGCCGCCGCGCCGAGGCGTGAGCCGCAATTCCTGCGCGTCGCCGAAACGCAGCGTGAACCGCTGCGCTTCTTTCTCGACGGTCAGGAAGTCACCGCGCTGCACGGCGATACCTTATTGACCGCGGTGCTGATGCAGCAACGCCGCGTGCGCGAAAGCGAATTCAGCGGCGCGCCGCGCGCGGGCTTCTGTTTGATCGGCGCATGCCAGGACTGCTGGATGCGCACCGAAGACGGATTGCGTTTGCGCGCATGCTCGACGCTGGTGGCCGAGGGCATGCGCGTGGTGACGCGGCTGGCTACCGGCGTTGCCACCGTGACGAACGGAGACGCCCAATGACCGACGCACGCCGCATCGTGATCGTCGGCGCGGGACCGGCGGGCGTGCGCGCCGCCGAGACGCTGGTCTCAGCCGGCGTCAGGCCGATCGTGCTCGATGAAAACGCGCGCTGGGGCGGTCAGATCTATCGGCAACCGCCCGCAAACGGCGGCTTTCAGCGCTCGAAAAAAGCACTCTACGGCTTCGAGGCACGCAAGGCCGACGCCTTGCATACGACGATGGCCGCGCTTCTGCCGCATCTCGACTATCGTCCCGACACGCTGGCCTGGGCGTGCGAAGCGGGCCGCCTGGATACGCTGAACGCGGGACGCGAAATCGGCGTGCCGTTCTCGCATCTGATCATCGCGAGCGGCGCGGCGGATCGCGTGCTGCCGGTGCCGGGCTGGACCTTGCCCGGCGTCTACACGCTCGGCGCGGCGCAAGTCGCGTTGAAGTCGCAAGGCTGCGCGATCGGTCGACGCGTGGTGCTCGCGGGCACCGGGCCGTTGCTCTACCTGGTCGCGTATCAATACGTGAAAGCGGGCGCGCACGTGGCGGCCGTGCTCGATACGAGTCCTCTCTCGCAGCAGATCGCCGCCGCGCCGAAACTCGCGCGTCTGCCGGCCACGTTCGCCAAGGGCCTCTATTACGTCGCCTGGCTGACAACGCATGGCGTGCGCATCGAACGCGAGGTGAGCTCGCTGGCCGTACGCGGCGAAGCAAGCGTGCAGGCGATCGAATGGCGCGCGTCAGGCTCCGGCGCGCCAACCGAAACCATCGCTTGCGACGCGGTCGGCATCAGCTTCGGCCTGAAGCCCGAAACGCAACTCGCCGATCTCGCCGGTTGCCGCTTTCGTTTCGACGCCGGCAACCGCTGCTGGCTGCCCGAACTCGACGCCGCCGGCCGCAGCTCCGTGCGCGGCATCTACCTCGCCGGCGACGGCGCGGGCATTGCCGGCGCCGATGCCGCCGAACTCGCCGGACGCCGCGCCGCATTGGCCTTGCTCGACGACCTCGGCATCGCGCATCCGCGTGGCCCCGGCCTGCGCGACGCGGCCTCGCTCGAACGCGGCCTGCAACGCATCGCCGTGTTTCGCGAGGGCATCGAAACGGCGTTTGCGCCGCCTATCCACTGCGCCGCGCAATGGCCCGACGACATGATCGTGTGCCGCTGCGAGGAGATCGACGCGGGCGCCTTGCGTCGCTGCATCCGCGACGGCGAAGCGAACGAGATCAATCGCCTGAAAGCGCTCACGCGCG
>Ga0105251_10000550_pt1 | contig 35313 bp, 50 predicted proteins | sample KBSS64metaG_FD_80424 | JGI IMG/M metagenome (GOLD analysis project Ga0105251, IMG submission 80424) | Switchgrass rhizosphere microbial communities from Kellogg Biological Station, Michigan, USA - KBS S6-4 metaG | ecosystem: Host-associated > Plants > Roots > Rhizosphere > Soil | place...
GGCGACCGTGGAAAAGAGCCTGCCCGTGGAGGTGTGGCGTACCTTCAAGCCTGCGCCCACTGACGCACCGGCCTTACCCGTGATCGCCAGGATGCCACCGGATGCGGTTGCCGATTTGGCGTAGACATCGCGGGTTTCAGCATGCCGCTTCAGCTCCTCGAAGTCGGCGCTGTCCGGGAAGATCTGCCGCGCCGTCCAGGTAGCCTGCTGATGGATACCTTCAGCGATCGCTGATACGGAACTGGCCCGGACATGGTTGTCGCTGTCGGAGGTGATATCCGCATCAGGGAGCTGAGCGCGAATGTCGCGCAGCATCCGAGATCGGATCGCGTCAAAAGGGGGGGCTTCATAAGGCATCAGATCACTCTCACCAGGTGCTCAAACGTCTGGCGGCCGGCCGGGGCATAAACCTCCACCAGCAAGCGCAGCCAGCCGTTGTGCGGTTGCTCCGCAGTCACCTCCACCTTTGTTGCTCGACCGTCGTCAATCAGCCCCTGAAGGGCCTGCTGGGCGTACTGAACGGCGAGAGAGCCGACACGCGGCCTGTCCTTCTCGCGCTGGAGTTCATGCAGCCGGGAACCCAGCGCAGGATCGGCCCAGTAGCTGCCGAGCGGCGTCATGAGCCGGAGATAAACGGCGTTGGCCAGCGTCTTGATGCGCTGGCCAGTCAAATCGCCTGAAGTGGGGTTTATGCTTGCGTCCATAGCGAGGCAGGTTGCCTCGCGCACGCGGACTTGAGTATTTCTGGCCCATGACAGCTTTCATGGGCTAGAAACAGAGGCGGGCTACTGCTGGGGGGATGGTGGCGGGCTGCTTCCGTGCTCGTGCATGTTGTAGATCTCGCGGTCGGCTTGCATGCTGCGCACCTGGTCGATCACCTCTTTGGCCGACTGGATGTTGTCTTCTGCCTGGATCTGGCCGGTGGCCTCAATGACCGGGGTTTCAAATCTGACCTTGGTGCTGGCTTTGACGACCAGGCTCTCGGTGACGACCTCGATCAGGCGCCCACGCTTGAGGTGGATGTAGTCGCCTTCATCGCTATAGATGGCCACCTCGCCATCCTGGATGGCCAGGCGATAACGAGCATCCTCCGAAGCGACCACAACAACGTGGTTGCTGTTGCCGCCCACTGGTATAGCGATGTACTCGGCCCCGGCCAGCGGACCCGAGGTAAAGCCATACTGCTGGAACAGCTCACCCGGTATCGACTCGCCGCCAAGGCCTTCCATCTGGACGCCAATGTTAGGTCCGTAGTTGTTGCGCGTACTGACCGCCCGGAAGGCCTGGCGCACGCCGCGCATGGCCCGGTCTACTTGCTGGCGTACCAGCTGAGGAAGTGTCGCCATTAGAGTGCCTTCACCATCTCAATGAATGCCGCATCGGCGGCGGTTTTCTTGCCCTTGTGCTTCTTGAGTGGGTTGCCGTCGAGCACCCACATCTTGTCCTCACGAAGCCTCAGCTCGCTGATGGCTCCCTGCCTGGTCAGGCGCAGCGTGCGCGACATGATGAAATAGGTGCCGTCCAGGCCGTGCGGCTCGCTTCGCACGATAACCCGCTGGCCAGGCTTCCAGACGGCGCCGTTGCCTGCTCGATGCCCCATGACGATTGCCCGGATCTCGAAGCCCTCCAGGCGGCTGTCGGACAGCACCTTCCTCGCCCTGGTGGTGGCCATGTCCTGGCTTTCGCTGGAACTGTCGATCACGATCTTTGGCCGGAAGATGCCACGGCGGGCCAAGGCATCGTCCTTAACGACCGAGCGCAGGTGCGACCTGGACGTATCGTGGCCGTCGTTATCGTACTGGCCGTGCTGTCCCAGGACCGTCACCTGGCTGAATCGCCCAGCGATGGAGCGCCGCACCGACAGCCGCTCGACGTTGTTGTCTTGGCCGCCATCTGCACGCAGGATCAGCTCACCGACCGGGGTGGACGTGTAATCCGGCCCGCCCACTACCAGGAGGCCGTCCGGCTCGACCCAAGGCCACAGGCCATTGGCTTCGGCCACCTGCAGCAGTGCCTCCCAGGCCGATTGACCTGGCTCAACCTGGATGCGGCGCCTGACGGGCTTGGCAGCGGCCCGCACCTCGACGCGGGTGATGCCCAGCGGCGCGACAACCTCCTTCAGGATCTGATCCAAGGAGGCCTCACGCATCGATACAAACGGCGTGGAGCAGTCCACCAGGACCGCCGCCTTGTCCCGACCGGTCACACGGATATTGATGCCCCGCTTGGAGATGTCGTGCTCGATCTCATCCAGCTGGCCGGTCAACACCCGGTCCCGGCCGAGGGTCAGCTCGCAACTGGCACCCTCGACCAGGACGGATGGAAGCTGCTTGGTGTCCCGCGTGAACAGCTCCAGCTCGAAGCCATCGGCCGGGGTCAGCAAGTCTGACTCCACCGACCAGCCGTCCCAGGTCTCATGGATCATGCCGCCAATGGACAAGCGGATAGTTTCGTCAGTTTGCATAGGCTTGGATCACTGTTCCTGGAGGGAGGTTGTAGGGCGAGCGCAGCTCAGGGTTGAGACGCAGCAGCTCAGCCGCTCGGCTGTTGTCCCCGTACCAGCGGTGGGCCAGCAGCCTGAGGCTCGTGGCCGACTCGATGCTCCTGGTGATGAGCGGCGGGCGCTGCAGGACCAGCTGTCTGGCCCGAGCCTGGATCAGCGCCGCCGTGGTGCGAAGGCCCTCGATGACAGGCAGAGCGTCCTCCACGCCGTACAACCGGCGATGCAGCAGGATCGCCGCCTGCAGGAGGCTCCTGGCCAAGTTGGCCAGCCGCTCCAGCTCGCTCGGGCTGAGTGTCAAATCCTCCGCATCATTCTCGATGGCCACGCTGATAGCGCTGGCATAGTTCAGGGCCATCTCCGTGACTACCAGGACCACCAGGGCGAACGCCGTCGCTTCCACCGGGTCGGTCGGCATGCTTGAAGGCAACCCATCATCGCTGGGCTCATCGCCCTGGCGAGCGGCGACCAGGAACGCGGCGCCGACCTTTGCCACGGACACGGGCAAGCCATCTCCACCCGGCATCGACGAAGGCATGCCCGTCCTGCTGAGCAGGTCTGCGGCGGTGCTGGGCGTGGATGCCTCGACGGATGAGCGGATTTCGGTTGGAGTCCGAAACAGGTCGGTGATCGGGTCGAAGGCCGAACCGGTGCTCTTGGCCATCGACTGCACCCCTGAGACGACGCCCAGGATCTGCGAGCGCATCTGTTGCAAGCGCAAGGTGATGCCGGGCAGGCCCAATGCCTTTTCCATGAGCCCAGTCCAGCCACCGCCGATCCAGCCTTGCACCTCCGCGACCAGGGAGTCCACCCGGCCGATCAGATCGAAGACACCGTCCTGCCAGGTCCGCTCATCCTCGATGTAAGCCGAGCCGGTCTCGGTCCATACCAGGTCACGCTGAAAGAAGGTGTACGTCTCCGACTTTTCCAGAAAGCGCAGCTCGACCTCGGCATAGTCTGGCCGCTCCGCCCGATGGCTCACCTTGTAGCCGCCGCTGACCACGGTAACGCTGCCGTAGATAGGGTGGATCAGCTCGCCTGGCCCGATGGTATCGAGCGCGCCCAGGATCAGCTTCAGCTCAAACAGGTAGTTAGGGCCGAACACCACTGCACGCATGTTGAACACGCGCGCATCCCGCCCTAGGTCTTCGACATCCTCGCCGTCCTTGTACGGCACCCCGTGCTGAGCGAGGGACCGTTGCGCCTCCAGATCCTCAGCCATGATCTCCATGGGGATGCCCCGATAGGAGCAGTCCAGCAGGTCATCTTCCCAGCTCATTGTTGCCCCCGTCGTACTTGAAGGTCTGCCCGGCGCTCAACCTGCGCATGGATGTAGTCGGTATCGGAACGTACCTCGACGATCAGCGGCTTATCCAGGAGGGCCGACAACTTGGAATAGGCCGCGTCCACCGCCCGGCCGGCAACGCCATCGGCCCAGGCAGCACCACCAGCCGCAGACATGCCGTTGGAGGTCAGACCCGTCTGCTGCACCGCCAGGCGCTGGGCTTGTTTCGACACCCAGTCATCCGACTGCGTAGGGTTGTCGCTGGCCAGGCTGATGCGGTTGCTATAGAAGGCTGTCTGGTAGGCCTTCTGGCCGTCGGTGAGCAGTTTGCTGCCCTGGGCGTGGCGCAGGCGCGCCTCATCGCTGTTATCGGAGGAGCCGCCCAGGACTGCAAGGGAGAGAGCGGCGGAACCGAAGGCGGCATACCGGCCCCAGTTCTTGCCCCCAGGGTCGGATCGACCTGGCGCATCCAGTGGGGCTGGCAACCCGCCGCCTTGTGGCCAGTTGGTGACGAACACCGAGGTAACGCCGGCTGCCTCCTCGAGCACCTTGCCGACTGCAACATTTTTCAGCGTCTCCGGGCCGCCCAGGAGCTTGCTGATGAGCGCACCTGCACCGGCTTTGGCGCCACGCCCGGCGTAGTAGCCGCCGATGCCCGTGGCGATACCGGCGCCCAGCATCTGCTCGCCCGACAGGTTCAAGTCATCGAGGAGGTAGCTGCCGAACTCGGTAAAGCCCTTGTTGATCGGGGTTGCCATCCGGTCAATGGCCTGGCTGAGGGTGGCCCGCATACGGCCGCCGACGCCGGTGGCGCTGTTGAGGTTGTCCGCTAGGTCCTGATTGAACACCGGCTTGGCTTCGGCGATCTCGGCAGACTGTTCCTTGAAGGTGCCGAGGCGCGTACCGCTGAGCATGATCTTCATGCCCCGGATCGTGTCCTGGTCCATCCCTTTAAAGGTGACGCCCAGGAACTTGGCGCGCTGCTGGTCCGTGGTCATCCCGTCATACTTGCGCTTGAGGTCGCTCATCACGTCCTCGGGATTGCGGGATGCGCCCTTGGCATCGAAGAACTTCACGCCCGTGGATTTGGTGACCTGGTCGCGGTAGGCCTGGACGCTGAACACCCGTAGCGTCGACTCGGCCAGGGTGCCGAGGCGGTCAGGCTGCATTTCCACGGTCGACAGCGTCTCGGTGAATGCCAAAGCCTGCGCAATGGACATGCCCGCCGACTGCGCCGCACCGCCGATCTTCGGGAACAGGTCGGCCAGGTTCTCCAGCTCGGCATTACCGAGGCGGCCCGCGACGGTCATCTTCTGCAGGAGCGCGAGCGCTTCGCCTTCCTTGTTGAGGTCGATGTTGAAGGCGCTGGCACCGGCCACCACGGCCTTGCCCAGGACAGCCGAGTCGGCACCGGTAACCGCCGTGGCCTGGCCAATGGCGTCGGCCGTCTTCTTCGACGCGCCGTAGCTCACGCCCGAGGCGATCAGCGTGTTGAAGCCGCTGTCGACGCCCTCACGGCCTAGACCGTATTGCTTGGCGATCCTGAAGCCTTCGGCGCGCCACTCCTCGCGCTCGGCGGCGGTCATGCCTGCGGTCTGCTGGGTGCGGATCAACTGGCGGTCCAGGTTCGCGCTACCGATCAGGCCAGATGCAGCGCCAAAGCCCAGACCGAGGCCAGCCAGCTGCCCTTGGGCGCTGCTGCCTAGACCTTTCAGGCGGTCGAATTCGCCACGAACGCCGGCTGCCAGTGACTTCAGCAAGCGCAGGTTGCGGCCGCCATTCTGGGCCAGCCGGCGAAAACTACCCTCGGCACGCTCGACGCTACGGCGCAGCGGTTCGACGCCTTCACGGTCCGCCCGCTGAAGCTCGCCCTTGGCCTGGTTCGCCGCCTGCTTCGCGGCCTGGCCTACCTGCTTCAGTTCGCCTTGCGTCCGTACGACGCCTCGGAGGAAGACATTGGAGCCTTGGGTAGCGGCATCGCGCATGGCCTGGCGGATGATTTTGTAACTGGCGGCACCGTCCTTGCCTACCTTGGTGATGGCCGTCCCGGCCTTGCCGCTCTCGTCGGCAAGCGCCTTGGCGCCGTTTTTCCCCGCGTTGCGCAGGTCGCGCTCAAGGGCCTGAACCTCGCGCCGGCTGTTCCCCGACGAGGCATTGATGCGAAGCGCTACACGCAAATCCGAACTCATCGGCTCAATCCACCTTTCAGAAAGAAGAAAGGCCCATTACTGGGCCTTGGATGCATCGGTGCCGGGCTGTGGCGTCCACCGCAAGACCGGGAAACCAGCCTGGCTGAGGCCATAGCCGTAACGGCCAGGCTCACCCTGGAAGGCGCCGACCCGGCGCGCCGCGTCAATGAGATCGCCCTGGAAGGCAGACTCCACGTCCGGCCCGTCCGGGATCAGCAGCGCCGCTCCGCGCCGGGACTGCCAGGCAGCGCTCAGGATCTGCGCCTCTTTGTCACTCAATGGAAACTCTTTGGTGCCGGTCATTTCTTTTTCCCCTTGACCACGTAGCGCTTTTTGCCCTTGGTACGCCCGGTCAGGAGACCGATGCGCGCATCAATCTCCGGCCGGCTCATGCACCTGATCTCGTCTAGCCGGTAGCCGTGTCGGACAAGGGCGTGCTCGATGCTTCGCCAGTCGTGGACGCCGCGCTCGGCGTCGACAGCTTTTTTTCGAGGTCGGCATCCGCGTCGGCGATCAGGGCCAGGTCAGACTCGGCCAGCTCCTGGCGGAGCAGCTCGGTGGTCAACGCCTCGGCCGGGATCTCGCCCAGGGCCACCAGTTGCTGACGGTAGACTTCCAGCGTCACCAGCTGGAGCGGGCCGGCCGGGTGCTCCTGCTGGGCGGCGATCAAGTCGCCGCTCATGGCTACACGCAGGGTGAAGGTCTTGTGGCGCAGGCCGGCGTAGTACACGCCTATGCCCAGTTCCCGGGTGATGGTCAGGCCGTCCCAGCGCGGGTCAATTTTGGACATGGCGTTTACTCGTCGTAGTAGTTCAGGGCGGTCAGGGTGAGGTCACGGGTTGCTTCACCTTCGAGCTGGTACTTGCTGCCCATCTCGATCAGGGAAACCCCGGTCCAGGTCTGCCGCTTACCGCCGCCGTCCAGGGGCTCGATGGTGACCTTGGCGTCGACCATCGCTCGCCAGTTTGGCTCGCCGGTCTTGGGAATGGCGACCGCGACGCGCAAGTCGTACTCCTCCATCCCAGCTGCAGAGCCTTTGGGGCGGCCGGTGCGGTTCATGGTCTTGACCACGGTGCGACCGGTCTTGAGGGTGTCGTCGAGACTCTTGATGTCGTAGTCGGTGCCGTTGATCGACAGCACGATCTGGCCAACGTAAATATCGGACATGGTGGCTCCGGTTACAGAAGAAGGTCGATGCGGCCGGCAAACACATGCAGGCCATTGACGACATCGACGGGGATCGATGCGTTGAGTCGGTTCACGTCTTGCTCCGAGCGCTCAACGATGAGTCCGGGTGCGTTCTCATCAACGTTCTCGACGATCTCCAGCTCTTCCAGCTTCTTAAGTACATCCAGAAGCTCACTGCGCACGGCAGCCGGTGTCCGGCTGGACAGTTTGGCTCGCGGGAAACGCAGGCGAACACGGTCACGACTGGACTCGCGGACGTAATAGAGGGTGCGGATGGTGGTCAGATCGAGCAGCGACACATCATTGGCCCCGGCCGCCGACTTGGTGTAGGTAGTCACCGCCCGAACGATCTGTACGGTGTTACCTGGCCCGACCTCCAGTGGCGTCACGCCATTGGCCAAGCAGGTTTCCTGCTCTGTCCGGCCCAGTCGACTGGCAATCGTCGGCACCTGAATGCCCGTCAAGACCAGGGTGTTGAGCGGGCGCGCCGGATCTTCCTCGAACGCCACGACCGATGCGAACGCGGCCGCGACCTGGCGGGCGCTCGATGCAGTGCCCGGCATGACCGCGAGGCAGATCGCCCCCGAGTTCAGGTCTGCAGCCAGGGTAGTGGCGGCGGACAGGGTAGTGGTTACTGCACCAACACCGATGATCGACTGTTGTTCGATAGAGTCGGTGTAGGTGTTGATGTGCGTGCGCAGTGCCGTCATGGCAGCCGTGCTGAACCAGGCAGGAACCAGGATGGTGAACCCACCCAGTGCAGTAGCTGCTAGCGCAGCCGTAATGCTTGGCTCGGTCTGGCCCTCGACGATGACACCGACACAGGAAATCGCGACGTAGCGATTCGCCGCGATGGCAGCAGCCACCATTTCCTCGGCTACATTACCGAACTTGGCCTTGGCCTCGTCGGCGCTGTAGACCTGCTCAGGCACGTTCGGCGCAGCAGTTGCGCCCGCGCCCAACGGAACGATCAGGCAAATGTACTGGGCATTGGTCGGAAGAGTTCGCACCGCGAGCTTGGTGTTGAACTCCATGTAGGCACCCGGCTTTCGGATGCTCGCCGGAATGGTGTCGAATTCAATGGTCATTTCGCGCCCCTTTTAGCGGCTGGTTTGGCACCGCTCTGTTTGGCGTTGCTGGGCTCAACTTCCACCAGCTCGCCGGATATGAGGCGGCGCTGGTAGTAGGAGTTGTCAGGTACTTCCACCGGTTCGCCCGGTGCGGGCTCGATGTACTTTCGTGGCTCTCCAGCCATCGGCACGCGATGACCTGGTGCTGCGGTGACAAGCATCACAAGTTCCTCAAATCAACGTGGTCTTGAGCCACGGGCTCGGGGTTGTCGGCTGGAACACGGAAGGCCATGTCGATGCCTTCAAGGTCTGGTGTCCCGGCTTCAAACTCCGGAATGATCCAGTCCAGTTCGATGGCGAAGCTCTGGCCCAGCACCGAGAGGTGACTGGTTTGGAACTTGCCATTGACCAGGTTGGCGAACTCGGTCGGTGCAACGCGGGCGCCGCCTTCCTTGTGCTGCCACCCAGTCAGCAGGTGCATACACTGCTCCCAGATCCAGTAACTGCCCGGATCGCGGGCCACCGTGCCGCGCCTGGTCTCCCGCTCACCCCGGACCGAGGTGCTGGAAATGACCAGACGGAACACCACCGCAGCGGCGAATCGGCGGTTCTGGCCCGCTTTCCTGAACACCACCTTTGGGGTGGTGATCAGAACCGACGGGGTGTTCTTGAGCAGGTCGACCAGCAAATCCGGGTCGCTCAACTCTCCGCCGTAGCTGTCCAGGTGCAGGCGCGGCAGCTGTTCCTTCAGCTGCGCGAGCCGGGCCTGGATGGCGTCTTCCAGTTCGCCCAGCATCACAGCCCCCTGAGCGTGGTGCGGCTGAACATCCGCGGCTGATGGCTGATCTGCAGACCGGACTGCCCGGCCTCGGCCGCGCCGCGCTTCTCGTCCTCAGCGGCCAGGCTTTCCAGCCGCTTAATGATGTCCTTGTAGCGCAGACGCACAGCCGATTCGGCGTTGGCCTTCTCGCCGTACAGGTGGAACCTGGTCAGCTCGGGCAGGTCATCGGCTACCCAGTCCGGGGCGTCCTCGCCCTGGAGCCGGTAGCGCAGATAGAACTGAACTTCACTGCGAGCGCGGGTCGCGGCGTCGGCGATCCGTGCCAGGGCCGCTACAGCAGATGCCACATCCTCGGCATCCCAGTCGTCCAGGGGCTCACCCTTGGCAGCCGCTTCCAGCAGCTCGCCCTCGATAGGTCGGCTGAGTGCAGGCACTGCAAGCTCAGCCATTTCCTTGGAGCCAAAGCGGGTGATGACCGCGATTGCGCTCGGCAGCGAGAGGTTCATTAATCAGCTTCCTTCTGTGCTGCCTTGCCACGTTTACCCGCCGCTTTGTCCGGGGCTACAGCTCCGGCCGGAGCACCATCTGCCGCAGCCACTGCCGGAACCGGCGCCGGATTCGGCGGCTCATCACCGCCGGCATTGCTGAGCGTCGACCTGTTTGCATCGTCCTGCGCCTCCGGCGTCTTCTGCTGCGGTTGAAGGTGTTCAGCGATGAGCGCGGCCAGGCTCTCCGCCTTGATCAAAATGAAGCCTTCCTGCACGGGTTCTTCTGGAACCAGAAGATTTGCCGCTTCCACGACCAAGGCAGGAACGGCCGCCAGATGATCGAGCAGGACCAGTCGCTCGGAGCGAGCCGCCAGCAGCTCGGCGGTGGCCTGATCCAGGTTGGAGATAACCAGCAGCCGGCCGGTATTGGCCTGATCCAGTTCGTGCTGCAGCGCCGCGATGGTGTCGCCCATTTCCTGCAGCAGGCGCTGCGACTCATCGTCCTGGCCCACCGCACCTGCTGGGGTTGCCTGCGCTACCACCACCAGCTGCGGTTCTTGGCTGAACTGCTGCAACTGCTCCTGGGTGAGGATGCCGTCCGGGTAGTAGGTGCCTTTGGCGCGGTGGGCGATGCCACCGCGACGAAAGCCATCAGTCTTGGACTTGATGAGCACGCCCATGATTAGGCTCCCGTACCGGTCGAGCCGAACGCCATCTGCCAGAAGCCGTAGCCGCCCGCAGCCCGCGCTTCAGCACCGAACTTGAACTGCTTGCGGTTGAACACGTCCTCGGCCTCGGCGTCGATCTGCTGCACGAACACCGGGGCTTTGCGCTCCTGGTAGATGAACGGGCGGACGGGCTTGCTGGTGTCGAGCAGGAACCAGGCGGTATCTGAGGTGAGTCGGGCCTCCACCACCAGCTCGGCAGTGCCCTTGTACGGGTTGGGTTTGCCGTCTTCCAGGCGGTCCACGGTCAGCAGCGCCCGTGCGGTGTCTTCCAGTGCTGGTGGCACCAGGAGCACGGTCGGAATGCAGTTGATCGGGCGGCCGTCTTCGTCCTTGAACTTGCGCATGGCGGTGCGAGCAGCGCCATAGCTCGCCTGAGCGGCCGCCAGGGTGGAGATGGTCAGCGCCTTGGTGCTCATGTTGCTGACGCTCTGACCCGCCACTGGGTGGTCGGTATCGAAGAAGTACTGGCCGTCATAGCAGAGCGAGGAGAAACCACCGTTCACCAGCTCATAAACGATCTCGTCCGGCAACTGCTTGGCCGAGAAACCCGCCATCTGGGCCTGCGGCTGGTAGATGCCCAGCTGGTCGTCTTCGATGTGGTTGCGGTCGACTGCTACGGTGGCCTCGAAATCTTCGTTGGTCACCGAATAGCTGTAGGCCTGGAGGTTCTTGACGTGCTTCTCGCCCACCCAGCGGCGCATCTTCGGAAACGCCGAGAGCCAGGCATAGAGGTTGCTGCCGGTGCTGGATGGCACCTTCATCGCGATCTTCTCCCAGGTGCTGGGCGCGGCCGCGAAGGCATTGTTGAACAGGGTTTTCAGGCCAATGAAGACGGCTTGAATGGCAGATTTGTTTACCAACATGCGCTATGCGCTCCTATATAGAGAGGGTTACTCGACCCAGACGCCGTCGGAGTCGATGCCCACCAGCAGGCCAGCGGCCGAGCGGGTGCCAGTGCCATCGGTCGCCGCGACGGTCGCGTCATCGACGATGTAAACCGGCTTCAACAGGCGGGCTTGGGTGACGGTGCCGTCGTTCGCCCACTTGAATGCACGGTTGCGGTGAACCTTCACGAACACGGCGCCATCGCCCCCGGTGGTGTTGTCTACCGACTCTTCAGCGCGGCCGACGTAGGTCAAGCCGGTGGCGGTCTTGCCCGGAATGGCAAAGCCAGTGGCGCTCAGGGCGATCAGCGATCCGGCAAAGATGCGCACACCGGCACCTACGCCGATCACTAGGATGTCGGTCTGCTTGAGCGGGGTATTGCGGTCAGCGGTCAGCGCCATGACTTAGGCCTCGGGCTTCAGGGTTTTGGTGTACTCCGCCGGGTCGAGGCCGAGCTGGGCGCAGGTGGCCTGTTGCTCAGCATTCAACGCAGTAGAGGTCTTGTGGGGCTGCTCGCCGCCCAGGCCGGACGGGTCGCCAACGGATGGCGCGGCTTTCACGAACTCGCGGAAGCGCTCCAGGCCGGCTTGTTCGGAGCACGTCGCACGGTAGTACTCAGCAGTAGCCGGGGTGATCTTGCCGGTGGTCAGTGCGCCCTGGATCTCCGCGTCCACCGCCTTGGTGTGCTCCGCCTTCTGGAGGGTGGCGAGCTGTTCCTCGGCATTGGTGGCACGGGACACCGCTTTGTCGTAATCCGCACGGGGGATGAAGCGCGTGATGTCGTTGGTTTCGCGGTTTGCGGCCTGAGCGGTCTGTTTCAGGTCGGTAGCGGCGGCAATGACCTGGTCTTCAGTAGCGGTTTCGGCCAGGCCGAATAACGCCAACAGCGCAGCGGGGAATTTCACAGTGGTGAACTCCTGAGGTTGGCCCTCCTGGTTGAGGGCGGTCATGGTGAAATTGGGCGTGTTGGTCAGGCCAGCGCTGACCAGGCGGACGATCTGGCCGGTGGACTCGACGTAGTCGAACACCGGAGAAATGAAGCGGTACTGGCGGGTGGTGATTTGGGTGTCAGCGTCTGGCGTCCAGGCGACGTTGCCCCACAGCGCGCCTTCGCGGATTTCCAACTGCTTGATCCAACCGCTGGCGGGTGCTGCCTCGCCCTTCGGGGCGCGGTGCTGAGTGGCATGCTCCCAGTCAATGGGCAGATCAATGCCCCTGCCTGTGAAGGAGGACAGAACCAGCTGCTGGGAGTCCGCGTTGAACAACCATTCGCGGCCATCCAGTCCGCGAACGTATGGACCTGGCGGGATCAGTTCGACCCACTGCGGCGCCTGACCATCAATGACGGCCAGTGCGGAGAGGTCTGTGTTCAGTGCGAGAAGTGTTTTCATGCCGCCAGTGTGTGCGGCAGATCGAGCAGGGTGTTTTTAAGCTCGACGCAAGGATTGGGTCGGCTGAAGGTGACTGCGGGAGGGAAGTGAATGCTACCTCGCCAAGTGAGGTGAGCGGGTCACTTTTTGAGGTTTTCCAGCCTTTCGAAGAATCGCGATGTCGATTGAGGGCCTGGAATAGCTCCAGAACCAAATCTAACGGTAATCTAACGGTGCTCTGGCTCGATTCCCAACCGGATGCACCGCCTAAGGCCTCCAGAGCGCTCAAATCAGCGCGTTTTTAGAAGGCCTGTTTAACCCTTCAAATAGCTCGCAACGATCTCCAGGATCTCTGCTTCGTCCTCAGCCGACAACCCGAGGTAGGGTCGAGCTGGCATTTCGACGGATCTAGCTCCGTGGGTCACCCATTGGGAGAAGTTGGACTTGCTCTTTTTCACGAAGCGGTTGCCAACCACGCCACCCTTTTCCTTGAAGTAGACCTGCTGTGATCGAGCGGCGTGCTCGATCTTGCCGCCGTCCTGGTGGATGGCCCCATAAGGACGGTCGGTGCCAAAGTCGAGCCCGTCATCACTCACCTGATGACGAAGTGTATCGAGCAAGGCCCCGGACTCGCGCAGGATCTTGGTGCCTTTCTTTCTGGCCAGGGTGCGCGGCGACAGTGGTGCCCAAGGCGAGCCATCCGGCGCGATCTGGCGGCGGACCCGGCTATCCGTGGACATGTGCAGATATTCGGCGATGTCGTTGAGCGGTGTCCGCAGCGAACTCAGGCGCTCTATCAACGCCTCCAGTTCGCGCCCAACCACCGAGGCGTCAAATGCTACTTCAAGTATCGCGCCGGCCATGGCTGCCTCCTTTTATATGTAAAGGGTGGATCAATCGCCATCCAGGCGGCGATAGACCCTCACACCAATGCGCAACTGTTCCAGGTACTCAGGATCAGTGCTGGCCTGGGTGAGTGTGGCAATGCCATCCCAGCCATCCGGGCCGACTTCAAACACCGCCAGCGCGGGCACCGCTTCGCCATCCAGTTCGAGGCGGCTGATATATCGACGACGCAGCACTGCCTTGTTTTGTTCGGCCATCCATTCGAGCCTGACCCACACTTCGTCCGGCTCCTGCAACGCATCGGCCAGCAGCAGCAGGTGGCGGCCTCTGACTTTCAATGCGCCCTCTTTGGCATCAGCGAACAAGCCTCGACCAATCACGACGCTGTCACCTACCTTGTCGCGGAACACGGCAGGGGCAGCCTCGGTAGCGCCGAACTCACCCAGGAACCGGCCGACGTACTCCTCTTCGGCCAAGCCTTCCGGCATCACGCGACTTACCGCTGCTGGCCGGGGCTCAGGCAGCGGACCAGGAGCGCGACGGTTAGGCAGCCCAACGCTCGGCACCGGGCTTGGTTGAGCACCAGGTGTAGGAAGCGGGTCATGCGCCCGCAGCGGCGGCACGGCTGATGACAGTCGCGACTGGCCCGGCGCATGCTCAAACCCAGGATCAATGCCCAGAGGCACGCGGACGCTGCGCGGGCCATTTGGGCTGTTGACACCGATGACGCGGCTTTCGTACTCGACCACCGGGGCCGGGCCAACCTTGAGCCCCATGCGTTCAACGTCGCGAGCGCTGACCATGAACTTCTTACACTTGCAGCCCCAGCCGTTCTGCGGGGTGTGGGTCGACCACCAGGCGTCATCGAGCGGAAGCACCGTGCCATTCCAAGCCAGGTGCTGGGGGCGCGGATTGGCACTGTCGCCGTGGCGATACAAGCCATAGGGGCGCGCCTTGCGCAGCTCCGGGTCAGCCATCTGCGCCTCGCGGCCAGCGTTGTAGGACTGCCGAAGGTTCGTTTCGAAGATGGTCTGCGTCCGCCAGGCCCGGCCACCGTTGTACTCCCAGCCATGCTGACTAACGATCCTGTCGAAGTCCGTGCGGAACTGCTCCAGGGTGCGCCCGGTTGCAATAGCCTTCTCCACGGCGCCGCGCATGTCAGTCAGCAGGTCACGCCTAGTTGCCCCAGCCACGACAAACGCCCAGTCGTGCTCAGCCGCATACAGATCCGTCCAGGCGCGGGACGGCATACTGGTCTTGCCCTTGAAGTAGTCGATCTGTTCTTTAAATGGTAGCGAGCCGTAAGATACTGACATCTGTAGTCCTCACTGAAAGGATCATCGTATGGAGTGGAAAGATTTCCGACTGCCGTGTTTCGGCGCCCTGGTAGCTGGAGCGGGTGTCTATCACGCGAACGAATTGCTCACATCCAAAGCGCTTTTAGGATCTGAATTCGTTGGGCTCACAGCTATTTATCTCAGCGCGGGTCTGGTGATTGCGGTACTTCCTAAGGTCACTGAGCTGAGCTTTTCAAAGCTCACTCTAAAATTAGCCGCCGCAGAGCACGCAGCAGCGGTAACACTGCAGCAGCTCAACCAGGCGCTCGAACTCTCATTTGCTCCCATGCTGTCGGCGATTACTGACCAATCCGGGGGATATGGTGGGATAGGGCCGAGAGACGGCCGGCTGGCTAAATTTTTCAAACTTGCTCAAGCTATTGAAGAGGCTGGACTCCGCTTCCGCTACGCTCCAGAACTTGCCGATGCCGCGCGGGCTATCGCCAAAGGGCAGCTACAGGTCATATCCAGATGGAACGATGAATTCACACTACATTCTCTTCCCACTGATGCGCTGCCGACCCCCGAGACCGTTAGAGTTGAGGCATGCTCTCCTAAAGGCATAACTGATAAGGCGACCAAAGTTAATCGGGAGGAACGGGAGATCTTGCGCATGGTCAACGAAGCTGTTGATGCCTACCGGGACATATATAGCTACACCCTATAATCCCCGTAGCACATCGTACCGCCCAGCCATACTGGCTGCGGCCATGCCGTCAGCCATAGCATTGGCGAGCTGCTTAGTACTCATCGCTGGGTACGCTTCAATTAGCCGGTCGCGCAACTCCTCTAGGCTGGACACCGAGTCCACGATCTCCTTGATCGCATTCACCATGTCATCCATGGGCGCGGCGACGGCCGCCTCCAGGGTAACGACTTGGTTGTCTACGATATCTGCCACAGCAGCCGGGGCAGCAGCCTGTTCACGGTTGAGGGCCGTGGCCACTGGCGCCCCGGCCGGAGCCGAAACCCCAAGCACCTCGGCATCTTTCGCAGGCTCAGGTATGCCGAACTTGTCACGGACAACCGACTGCTCAATCTTCAGCCCGAGAGGGACAAACGCCTGCACCGCCTTGATGAATAGCTCAAGGTTCTCGGGCTTTGGCACATCAATGATCAGGCGGGGGTAAGGTCGACCTGGTGCAAAATTCAGGTCGCAGAAAGCCCGCACGAACATCCGATTCAGCGTGTTCGATTCGGCTTTGGCATCGGCCTCCAGCAGATCCAGCCGCACTTCGTTATGCACCTTGGCCTGCGCCAGGCTCGCCCCGTCGTCGGCGCTCATGGTCTGGCCGACAATGGCCTTGGACATTTGCTTGTCCCACCATTCGGCCAGCCCTTTGAAGAAGTCACCGGCGCCGTTGACGTTGGCGGCCTGAGTGAAGTCGATGCGCATCGAGTCTGGAATAACGGCGGCGGCATCGCTCCCGAGGTTGGCCACCGCCGCCATCAGCACGCCGATATCGTCCCTGCTTGCGTTCGGACCATAGCGACCTACCCGCATTGGGATACCGTAGATGTCGGCAAAGCCCATCCAGTCCTTCCAAGTCCACGCCTTGCACATGTAGGCAACCGCCGCCAGGCGCGCCAGACCGCCACGGATCGGCAGACCAGCGCGCAGGCGCGGCCGATGCACTATGAACTTGTATGGAGCCAGCGGGATGCCATAGGCCATGTCGGCCTCATCGAGCAGGCGCAGCTCTTGACCCGTCTCCCGGTCAAACATGAAGAAGCGCGGGTCGCGCCATTCGAAGCGCCCCGGCATCCACGTCTTTCCGCTGCGATCCCACATGATTTCGGCCACCGAGTAGCCTTTGCTCAGCGCGTCAGTCAGGTCTGTTTGCAGCTCGCCGAATTCAGCCGAGTCGACCACCTCGCGCAACATGTCTGCTCGGCGCACGTCTTCAGCGTCATCGGTGGCCGCTTCAACGCGGATGTTGAGCCCTGCGAGGGCGAGCTTGCGCGTGCCCAGCACCGACGCATAGTGCAGGTCTCGCTCCTCCATTTCTTCGGCGAGAGTCAGGTAGTCGCGGGCGTCACCCTCCGTGGCCGCATGCAGCAGCCCTGCGAGCCGTTCCGGCGTGAGGCCCGCTGCCACTGAGGGGTGCCAAACCTGGCGCACGCTGGTGACACGGGGTGCAGCCAGCTCCTCAGTGAGCTGATCGTATTCGATGGCGCGACCGTATTGGTCGACGATAGGGGAGCGTGCCATTACCAGATGCCTTTTCCAGAGCGCCAACCCGCCCCACGCTGGACCTGTCGGTCGTGCTGGGCTGAGGGTGAGACGCGGTGATATTCGAAAATCTCTACTTCCTGGCGACTGGCGAAGTCAGCCAGGACCAGGGCAACGCCTGCGTCACCGTGACGCTTATCGCCGCCTTTCTCCGTGGTGCGTTGCTCAGGGATGCGCGCCACGCCTTTCACCACCCGGAAAGCCCGGATGTCGCCGGTAACGTCCTTGTCGGCCGGGATTCCATAGAGGGTGTCGTCCTCCAGCGCGGCCTTGAATGGCGGCATGTTGTCCCGATACCAGCCCTCGGTGAGCATGACCTGCTCAATGCGGTTGAACCCGAACTCCACGGCAGCGGCCTCGGCGATCTGCTGACCATTGCCTCGTGCGTCGTGCGCACCTTTGAGGAAGTTGGGCAGGCGCCGGACGATGTAAAACAGGATCTGCTCCTGCTGCTTGAACGGAACGTTGCGCATCTCCAGCACGAAGGGCGTCCGCTTGCGCAGGTCCTGCTCCTTGAGGACCGGCCAGAAGACGGACAGGTCACCCGAGCGGGCGAAGTCCATCCCATAGAAGCTCTGCACATTGGTTGGCAAGTCCTTGAGCAGCGGCAGCAGCTCGCGCTCACACCACTCCAGCGACTCAGCCAGGCGCACGTGCTCCGGAGCCGTCTCGTACCCCTGCGGGTACTTGAGGCGCAGCACTGGGGAGTCCCGGCTGGTGCGACTCTCGACCAGGGCCAGCGACAGGTACGCGCCGCCGCCCTGGCTGGGCACGCAGTCCAGCTCTTCTGTAGCCGCGTCGCCGTAGAAGCTGTAAACGTCCGCGACCCAGGCGTCCTCTTCTTCCTGGATGTGGGGGATGCCACGGCGCATACAAACCCGGTGATAAAGGCCCTCGGCCACCGCCTCGCTGAAGGTGCAGCGGAACAGATGCCCCTTTCGTTTACCGGCGCGGATCTCTTCTATCAACTCGTTGAAAGCGTTCTCGGTGCCATCGTGGGTACTGATCACATGGACCTCACCACCCCAGATCAGCAGGGCGAGCGCTGCCTTCAGCAGCTCGGCCAGATCCTGGTGGAACGCCGCTTCGTCGATCACCACCACACCCTGACGACCCCGCAAGTTGCTCGGGCGACTGGTGAGCGCCACGATCCGGTGCCCCGAGGGGAATACGATGGTGTAGGTCTTGATGTGCTTCTCTTTGTCCTCGTCCGGCCAGATGCCTTCTTCGATCTCGCCGGCCGCGTAGTCGAAGGCACGCGCCCACATCGCGCAAGCCTGGATGTACTCGACCGTCATGTCCTGGTTGTAGCCCAGGTAATAGACAGTTTGGCCTTTGGCGCTCTTGGAGGCGGCTGCGACCAGGACGTTATCAGCGGCCTCCGCCCAGGTCAGGCCGATACGCCGCGACTTCTCGCCGACCTTCAGCGGCGCCCGGATGCCGATCCATTTTTGCTGATAAGGCAGCAGCACAACGGGAGTGCTGCCGATGCCTTCAGACCTGAGCGCCTGAGTAAGCGGGGAAAGTGTATGGCTCATCGCGCCTGATCCTCACGGATCGCACGGAGCAATGCCGTCCGGTACTGCCCGAGCGACTGGAACGACGCTGCATAGCCGTCATCGCGGATGAGGTTCATGAGGGAGCAGCGCACCGACTCAGGCAGCGGCGCGTCGGCCACTTTGACAACGGTCCTGGTCTTCCAGCCGGCAGCCCTGGCGGACACCAGGCTCTGCTCGTTGGCATCTAACCAAATGCCGTCTTCGTCGCTCCACTGATGGATCAGATTCACGATGCCACCCCCAGAATCTCGCGACGAATCTCGTCCACGGTCTGAGCGCTGAGGCCGCCTTTCTTGGCAATCTTCTCGACCTGGTTGGCAGCAGCTTCCGCCCTGGCACGCACCTCGGTCTTCCATTTCGCCTGGACGACAGACGCCCGACCCAGCTCGGCAACGGCCTTGGCCACCTTGGGCAGGTCCATCTTTCCGTCAGCGGCCATGAGCAACTTGAACAGGTGCTCTTGCACCAGTCGCATCAACGCTTCGTTGACCGCGCCTTCGTCATCCGGCGCTGCCTGGACCACGGCCTTGGCCTGTTCGCTGGACATCTTCAGGGCGGCCAGCTTGTCCTCGAACTCGCTGCCGTAGCGGTGCAGCGCGCTCTTGCCAATGGAGTAGCCACGCAATTCCAGCTCCGCCGACAGCTGTTCGTATCCGCCGAAGTTATTTTCCACCAGCGACTGATCCAGCCAGCTCTTTACTTCTGGCGGCAGGGCGGCGACTTTGCTACGCGGCGGCATTACCAATACTTCACTGGGCGGGCGATGCCTGGACGGCAATCGACGGTGTACTCGGCGATATCGACGCCTAGCGAGGTAAGCCCAGCAGCCCAGGGGCCGGCCGGCGACTTCTCAATCGTGACCAGGGAACGGTCGGCCAGGTAGTCCAGCTCACGACGCAGCTCCAGCGCGGTGGCGTCGGGGTACATGCCCTGTACCGTCGACAGCACTACCGCTTCGTGCGGATCAATTGGGCGACTGGTGTTCAGGGTCAGCAGGATGAGCCAGCGCATCGACTCGCGGCGGGTCTTGGCAGGATCAATGTTCATGGACGGGCTCCCCGGAGCTGCACGTTTTCAAGTTTGAGAGCCACAGCGTCGAGCTTGGCCTCGATGACGGTTTGGTTGCGCACCCAGTCCTCGCGGCGCACGTAGTGCAGGGGCATTTCCCCGCGCAGTTTCTCCAGGCCAAGCTCGACCTGGCGTAGCCGGTCGGAGTCCTTGGCCAGTTCTTCGAAGCGTCCGTCCATGTGCGCAAAGCGCTGATCCAGACGGCGCTCGATGGCGGCGAGCAGCAGCTTGAGGAGGGCCATCATTGCGCCGACCAGGCCAACGCCGATGCTAATTAGCTGCCAGACCGGCAGCTCGATGGTGCTCATCGGCCGCCCATCCTTTCGATGTCTTCCTGGCAGCTCACGCACAGCTCAACGCCTGGCAGGATCTCGCTGCGTGCTGGGGGGATCTGGTCGCCGCAACTCTCGCAGTGCGTGATGCGAGGCCCGGTGTAGTGCGCCCGGCCTGCGCCTCGCGCCGCCAGCGCCTGCTCGCGGAATGCCTCTTCCGTTTCTGTGGCGATATCAGTTACGTCCATTGCGTGTATTCCATTCGATCAGTTGCGTTAGCTGGGCACGGCAGGCGGCATAGCCCTCGCCGTTGCGGATTTGGTTGGCCAGCAGGTCAGCGCGGGTGACTCCCGCGATCAGGTCGTCAGCGGCTGAGGAGCCGGAGGGAGTCGCATCAGCTCCGCCGGTGGTGGTGCCGGTGGAAGGCACTGCGGCTGCGCTTGAGGTTGCGGTGCCAAAGAGGGCGTTGTTCCACACGCGGACAAAGCCAACAGTGAACAGAGCAGGAGGCAGCGCCTCAGGCTGCGCATCGAGGGCGCGGCGGTACAGGGTCGTGACACGTTGGATTTCTCCGTTGAGTTTTTCAGTGACGGCCCGCAGCTCGTCACGCTTGGCGACTAGATCCGCCGCCAATTGGTTGCCGTATGCCTGGGATGCGATCAGCTCGTCTGCGGCGTTCTTCAGGCCTGCGGCGGCGGACTCGGCCAGGCGCCGCAGCTCCTCCTCATGCGCCGTGGTTTGCTTGCCCAGGGCCGCATCACCCTCAGCTTTCGCCAAGGCGAAACCTTGGTCGTGGCCATGGCTGTGAACCAGAGCCAGGCCGCCAATAGCGGCAGCAAGAACCAGGAGCCAGACCAGCAGCGGTTTGATGCTGTTCATGAGCACACCCCATTGCCCCAGCCATCAGCGATGTATTGGGCTTCGAAGGTCTTGAGGATCAGCCGGGGATAGCCCCGATTCTCTCGGAAGGCGGCGGCAGAGCGGCCCGCGTTGAACCGCTCAATGGAGCCGAACCAAGCCAGCGGATCGGCGCCCTTTGCCGATGCCAGTTTGCGGTCGCGGATCAGCCAGCCAAGGCCGCCGTTGTAGGAGGACAGCACCATGGCGTGACGCTCGCAGGCGTTGCGGCCCTTGATGCGGTCAGCCAACCAGCGGTCGTAGCTGACCAGGGCCATGAGCGACCAGGTGGAGTTGAACGGCTGAACATTGCCAAGGGTGTCGGGGAACAGTTCCGCAAGCCACACGGCGGTCGTGGGCATCACCTGGCCCAAGCCTTGCGCACCGACAGGGGATTTCGCGTTGAACCGCCAGCGCGACTCCTGGTGCACCTGGGCGGCGAAGGTGGCCACGGGGGCATCAAGCCCCCACTCGGCCTGGGCGATGCGGGTCAGTTCGCGGCGGTACTGTTGCGCCTCGGCCGGGATGTCAGCTCGCGCAACGGGCACATTGCCGAGGATCGCAGCCACCGGCAGGACAATAAAGAGGAGCAGAGCGGACAGGTAGAGTCGCTTCATGGTCAGAGCCCCAGCGTCAGGCCGAGGACGCAGGCCAGCACGATCAGGGCGCGGCGGATGCCTGCCCAAGGCTGATGCACTGCGCGCACCTGGTCGGGCCGTGCATACGGGAACAGGGCGCGGTCGATCCAGTAGGCCAGCACGGCACCACCAGTGACCAGCGCCGCCTTATAAAGGACGACCGCGATCTTGGTCGGTGCGATGAGGTAGAGCGCGACCAGCAGGCCGATGGTGATCAGTGTCCAGAAGGTCAAGCGAGGTGCTCGATAGTGCCGCCGAAGACGCGGACGGCCGCTAGGCTGGTTCATGGGCGAACCTCCTTGTTGGTTTTGAGGGCGTTGCGGATGTGGGCGATAGCGCTTGCGGCTGCCGCTGGCTCGTTGCGGCGCTGGGCCGGTGGGATGTAGCGGCCTGGCTTGGGAGGGGTGACGGGAGTTGACCGACCGCGCAGACCACCCTTGCAGGCGTCCCGCGCAACTTGCCGGCGATGAATTGCAACCCGCCCGATAACGTCGATTCGCCACTCGCTCGGGCAGTCGTCGATCATCTTTTGGCGCGTCTTCTCGCAGCGCTCGTCAATGACGCGCTGTGCGTATTCCGCTGAAGAAGTTTCGTGCTGGGACATGTTCGAATCTGCCAATTTGTGTGGACCTGGCTAGATTCGCCCGCGTGGCGCGGGGGAGGTATTTCCGGGGGATTTAAGCAAAAAGCCCCGCAGTGCGGGGCTTGTTGAGGTGGCGGTCAGTGTAACCGCTTGGGGGCATCGTCGTACCCGAAAAGGTCGGGTTCCTGCTTTCGGTGTAGGACTCGTTGGCGGGCAATGATGTCATATACCGCCTGGCTGGACAGATCAAACTTTCGAGCCATCGCATCAGGTCGTGCGTTCTTGTCCCGCCACTCGCGGAAGATCTCGCCATCCCGCAGCGCCCGGCGCAATTTATCGCCTCGCGGTATGTAGACGACAGCACCGCCCATCGTTTGGCACATCGCGTAGACCACCTCACGGGCGATCTGCGGCACGGCGTCAGCCATGCTCGGCAGCAGCTGGAGCAGCTTGTTCTCGGCAAGGCTGGACATTTCTACCAGCGTCCCCTCCCACCGAGCCAGGACCGATGGATCTTCCATCCGTGCCAACACCTTGTCCGGGTCTAGCTTGTCGATGTCCTCACTTTTAAACAACTCCCCATTGCTCATGTCCGTCTCCCGTTCCGTTTCGCGTCCTTGGCCAGAGCTGCGACGACGCCGCCCAGTTGCTTGGCGTCGAGCCACTCCAGCCGCTCTACCTTGTACAGTCGCTTGGCCAGGCCATCGCCGTACTCCCATGGCCGGCCTGCCTCGGCCAGCTGGGCCTCGATCTTGCCGACCAGTTTTGCCTTGTCCGCAGCTGGCTTGGGCTTGCCCCGGCCTTGCTGCGACTTCCAGCCCAAGCGTTCAAACTCCTGCAGCACCTTCGCCACCTGGAGCGGGCTCAAGTCCTTGGCCGATGACTGGCCGGTGATCCGGCTCAACAGGGCGCGGTAGGTTTCGTCATCGAGGCCGAGGTCTTTCTTGGCGATATGGATCTTGCTCAGTTGCTGGTTGCGCCGGTTCATGAGGTCACCTGCGACAGTGCCAAAGGCGCCGCTGTGGTCATGCCGTGGTTGAGCCGCACCTCAGCCGCAGCTAACAAGCCATGCATTGCATCGCTGATGGCTCGCACGCCGGCCTTGCGGCGAGCGGATTCGTTTCGGTCCCGAGGCTTCTGCTGCACCAGGTCTGGGTAATGGTGCGCCAGGTACTGCTCCACTGGCGGGGATAGCTCGGTGCCTGCGAAGGCCGCCACCTGGTCGTACACGGCTTGAACCCAGGCCTCACAGAACACATCGGCGCGGCGCACCTTGGTGGCCAGCTTGCACCGCTGCAGCTTGTTCAGCGTGAAATCGCGGCGCGCCTGGCGGACCTGGCGCAGCAGCACGGTCATGGTGTAACCCGCCACCTCAGCCATCTCGCCGATGAAGTTCCAGCGCCCAATCCCCCCAGCAAAGAGCACCTTGCAGGTGTAGGCCCTCGACACGGTGTTGGCCAACTGAGCCTCCCACTGCGCCGGGGTCTTCTTCGACCCGGCGATGGCGGTGCACTCCATCACATCGGCCATGTTCACATCGGCCTGGCCGATGCCGTGCTCTTTCATGAGCGCCTGCGCCTGCCGCATGGCGGCCGCCGCTTCATTGGGGTTGGCACTGGTGGCCAGCCTTAGGCATTTCTTGATCTTGTCCAGGGCCTTGTTACGGTCCATGAGATTCCCTATCTATCGCGTGTCGCCGCTCAGTGCAGGCGCTCGATGCTGGTGTTGTTGGCTTCCAGGTGCTTCTTCAGTGAGTTGAAGCTTTTCCAGTGGCTTGAGTACGTGAACCACTTCCTTTCTGCGTCCTTGTCCGCCTTCCGCTTTCCGTACATCTTGCGGGTGAACTCAAGGTCAGCTTTGGTGAACAGCCTGCGGGAGACCTTGCGGTAGAAGCGGCGGGTTTCTTCGTGCTCAGCCACTCCGGTGTCGTGGTCACAGCTGAACCAGATCCCCTTGATGCTTCCATTCACATAGACGTCGGTGCCCCAACATTTCTTGCCCGGCTCGGTGACCTGGAGCAGGTCGACCACAAAGCCGTCGCACTTCAACTTCATTACCCCGTAAGGGGTATCCATCTGGCGTTTCAGTTCATCCCAATCTGCTTGCTGCATATCGTCCTCGGCTGCTCATCAGTGCCCGGCCACCACGGCGGACAGACCACCCCGGCTAGGCCGGGATGGTTTCGCTTAGTGGATGACGGTCGTTGGCACAGCTTCGCGGAAGCGGGAGGGGCTCCAGTCGCAAGATTCATCGGCTGGGATGTGGCCAAACATCGCGGTGCAGCGGCGGCAGTACACGCAATCGCCGCAGGTCTTGCCCTCGGGCAGATTCATTTGGTCTTCGTTGTTCGCCGACCGGGGATAGGGGGCTCGTTGTTCGATCATCACACTCTCCTTTGCTTGGCTGCTCATCAGTACCCGGCCACCATGGCGGGTAGACCAGCCCCGGCTAGGCCGGGGCGGTTTCGCTTAGTGGATGGTTGGCTTGAACAGCAGCAACTCGCGGTAGGCCTGACATACCTCGCAATCGCAGCCTGGTGTTGCCGATACGATTGGCACCGGAATGCGGTCGAGCAGTTTTGCGCCCTTCATCATGGCGCCCACAACGCGCCCGGCGGCGGTGCCGTGCATCTCGGCATGGTTGTCAACGCTGATGGATACGCCGGTTTCGTTGTCTTCTACGGTGATCTGGATCTTGGCCATGCTTACTACTCACAGAAATTTGGGTGGTCAGAGACGAATCAGTGCAGGGTTGGGGTGGCGGCGCCAAGCGCAGCGCTCGCGATGTCGAGCGGGATCGGCACGTACTGCTCCGACTCGCCGAGACGCTGGTACACGCGGATGTAGCTTTTCGAGCCGACCACCTGGACGGCATCGCCGATAGCTTCCATGGCGCGCTGCCACCGGGCGTCGGTGATGTCCATGCGGCGCAGGGCGAGGACTCGGCCGGTGCTGATCTCGCCTTGCTTGTCAGCACGGAAGGCCTCGTTGACGATGGCGCGCACCTCGGATCGGGCGTCCTGCGTCCATTCGGTCAGGCACTCATCAATCAAGGCGCGGGCGGCCTGCAGGCGCTCGTCAAAGCGGATGTTGTCCTGGGCGGCTTGCACGACCTTGAATTGGCCGTCGAACGACATCAGCGTGATGTTGCCTTTCTTGCCGCCAAGCTTGGCGTTGTACTGCTCTGCCGACATGTCGACGAAGGCTTTGATGTCGCCGAAAGCATCGGCCTTGAACGCGGCGAGCGTGTCCGACACCACCTTTGCCTTCGCGACCAGCTCCAGCACCAGGTCGTTGCGCGCCATGTCGATTGGCTTCACCAACTCCAGCGGCACCAGGTGGCCTTTAGCGTCTTTCAAAAAACCTTCGGGAACGTTGTTAGTCACTGTTGTTGCTCCATGTTCATCGGTTTGGTGTCCTGCAGCTTCGCGGCGACTTGGCCTGCCTGCTGCCGGGAGATCTCGAATTGGGTATCTGTCTTCATTGCGGTGACACGCTGCGACCGTGACCGCCCCTTGAGTGCCGCAACGATCCCGTCCAGGGCCGCATTACCACTCTTCAACCCATCAGCGCTTCGCACTGGCTTCGGCAACATCAGGGGTTGCTTGCGAGGCTTTAGATCGCGCAGGAAGCGTGCTGGTGACGGCCACCTCTCGCAGCTGGCGAACAACGACTCGAATGTTTCCTTGATGCGCTCCGCGTCCTGTGCCTCATCCCACTGGCGGTTCTTCGTGAGTGCGACCAGCCAGATATCCAGAGTCAGGGTTACCGCGTCAGCGGGTGGAGCCCCGTCCAGGCGCAGGGTGACCAGGCCTTGAAAGCCCGCGAGGATGGCTCGCTTAAACCATTTCTCAGTCATCCATGTGCTCCTGCAGCGCAGCCAGCGCCGCCATTGTCTGGCTCTGTTGGCGACTCGGGAGGCGCTGCTGCTGGCGTCCCTCGGGTGCCAAAACCGGCGCTACGGCCTGAGCCTGGCCCTGGTACTGGCTCATGACCTGGTACAGCCAGCCATGCCCCTTGAGTGGCGTTGCGAGCCGTCCGACCTCACGTGCTGCCAGGGCTTGATCGATGGCCCATGCCCAGCACTCAGGCGGGGCCTCGAACACCTGGCCGTTGCGCTCGATGCGCTGGGCCTGCACGTCTGGCAGCAGCTCGGTGAGCAGCTTGGCCACGCGATCCATAGTCAGCTCGCGGGTTTCAGGGCGGAACAGCCCCAGGTAACGCACCAGCGAGTGACCGAGGGCGCCGGACAGCTTGAAGGCGACCCCGAGTGCATCGCGGGCACCGTCATGGGCGATCAGTGCATCAAGCGAAAGGGTTGTCCCGCAGCTCGGGCAACGAGTACGCATCAGTGCACCCCCGGCAGAGTCGGGATTTCGCGAGCACGGAAGTAACTTGCGTATACCGCCTTGCCCCCGAGCGGGTGGCCTGCGCGCCACTTCATCAGCGCATCAACTTCGGTCAGCTCGGGCATTTGCAGGTGGTAGGCCTGCAGCTCAGAGAGCAGCGCCTTGATACGCTCCTCGCCGAACTGGGCAGCTACCGTGACCGGGGCGTTTCTGACCCCATTCCAGCAATAAGCCTCGATCATCCAAGGCGTTTCCTGTGAGCCAGTAGCCATCACTGAGGATTCATCCACTACGGAACTAACGGTTGGTTTGTTAATCTGTTCGAATGCCAATTTTTTGCCCTGATTTTCACCGAGCTTAAAAAAAGCCCCTAGCACGCTTGCTTTAGCCAGAGCCCGAGCCAAAGTCGCGGTGAAACCTACGCGCTTACGTTCTTCATCTTTAGTGCACAGAGTCATTTCGGCCTCCAGAGCAATTCGGGTTAAAAGGGCAATGCTGGCAAGTCCGCCAGTGCTGCATGGCGTGCGGGTTGTGAGTAGGCGCCGGGCGCTGATAGAAGCCCTGGCACTGTTCAACCGTGAGCGACTCACCTGTAGCGATGCAATCAATGCGGCCAAGAACTTCCATCACTCGGCGCTCTACGCCATCTGTGGTAGGGCTTGGATACTTGTTTTCGAGCACCAGACTCACCGCTGTACGGCTCATCTTGATGCGGGTAGCGGCGTGGGTCCGGCTAGTGGCCGTCACTTCCTTTGCCAGGAGCCGCACGAACAGCGGCGGCTCTTCTCCCCATGCCGAAAGGTTCACTGCCCTTTTCATTGCAGGCCTCCCGACTCCCCGGTTGAGGCCAGTTCCAGTTGAGTACGTTGCACCAGGTCAGCAGGCGGCTTGATTGATTTGCCGCTTTGAGCCAACTCCAGCCATTCGCTCAACAAGTCCCGAGTCCGCAGCAGGGCAACACCTGGCTCAACAAGGCTGCGATCAGCGCTGTACGAACCGGTGGTTTGTGTGAAGACCAACTTGCCCAAATTGGGGTCATACACTTGGAGCGAGTCCAATTTTCGAATTTCGGGTGGGCGAGGGCCTGTGTCCTTGCTCGGGATAAGTTGGTATGACTCCGGGGTGTTCCTGTCGCACTCGGTCTTTTCGAGATAGCCAGCCTCTGTCAATGCATGAAGGTACTGGCGCACTCGGATAATCGTCATGCGCACGCCACCTGCAGATGCCGTATGCAGTACGGTGTCAGCAGTAAAACTACCTTTCAAAATTCGAACGCTGCGCCAGATGTTTTCCGTAATGAGGTGAAGATGCGTGCGCTCCCCCTTGCGGTTAAGTCTGGGATGTTCGGCGCCCTCGTCTTGCACCAGCGAGTAGACCACGCCTTCTTTACCCTCTGGCGCGTCAACAACCTGGATGATTCCCGCTTTTGCCAGAGCACTGAAATACTCATTAATCACTCTTGGCATCTGACCACTACGCCTAGCGATGTCATTGATTGAGAACCCTGGGCCGAGCACGCGAATGGACTCCCAAATGCGCTGACGAGGTTCCTTCGACCCAGTTACGACGAGGTGCGATTTACGACCAACCATTAAATCGCCCTCCGAGTCGGGGCTTCGCCAGTGAACCAGCCGCGCTTACCCCACGTTGCCAAATCAACTCGACTCCACATATTTGCAGATGCTTCGCTTTGCACCTTGTATAGATTCACTGCCGCACGGCGCAGGCAGCCGCGAGTTGCACGGCACAAGTCTTCAAGCAGATCCTCGGCAATTTCGAGCCCTGGATAGTTCGACTGAGACAGCTCAATCAAGTCATCGACAGATGCCGGCTGTGCAGGCACCCACTCCATCACTCGATTGTGAAGACGCTCGAGTTTCGACAACGAAGCTGGGACTCGCTCTTCGCCGATCAGAACAATGGTTCCCTGACTGGCGTTGTAGAGGTCGGTGAGGATGTTCGCGATAGATTTGTCCAGCATGTACTGAACATCATCCACAATCAGCGGCCTCATCGACCGTGAGAGTTGTTCTGCGATCTGATCCATCATGTCGCCCATGGTCCGGCCTGGGGCAATTGCCATGTCTTTGAGGACCGCAATCAAGAATGCTTTCTTCGACCAGGTGTCCCGGCATTCGACGTAGTAAGCCCGATGCTGGTTTGCAGCGAAGGACGCCGCTACCGATTTACCCAAGCCACTTGGGCCATACATCACTACCAGCCCAGGAAGACCCGCCGGGCGAGCTTGCGCACGCTGTACCGCTCCTGCGAGTAGACCAACATTGGTAAGGGCTACGATTTTAGTTACACTCACTGTGTTTCTCCTTTCTCTAGCGTGCGCCAACACGCTCGACTCCAATAAACGCGGGCTCTCAACCCGCGTGTTTTTTATTCCCTTCCATCAGCTCACGCTGAAAAATCAGGTCCGGGTGGGTGGAATAGCTTTTCCACCATCGCGCCTCTAGTTCACTCAACTCATCGCCAGCCGCCTGGCGCTCATTCAGCTTTTTCCACAGCCGGTATCGCAATACGTCGTTGTCAGGGATCGCAAAGCTAGGCTGCTGCGAAACTACTTCCCTTGCGTATTCCAAAGCTGCTGTCCGCTCTTCCTGCTTCAATACCGCCGAAGGCGAGGAAGTAGGAGCGATCATTTCAACGCGGTGTCCCGTGAGGACTTCCAACTTGTCTACAGCGCGCTTGAACTGCCCTTTTTCGCGCTTCTCACGCGCCAGCTCGACCATGGTCATCGGCATGTAATCTGTGCTGTTACCATCCAGCTTCGCTGCACCAATGAACTCGCCTGAATCTGTGTATGCCCAGACCTGCGTAGCATCTCTAACGTCGTAGGCAACACGTATTTCTTGCCCATGTAAGGCCGTTAGATCCGCCATGAAATATGTATTACCAGCCCAAGCTATTTCGCCGCGTCTGGTTGTCCGAATGACTTGTGGGCGTATCAGCGACTCGACCAATTCGCTTGAAGCGCGCATTGGTTCCCATCCCTCGGCAATAGCTGATTCCCATGCCTCGTCGGGGGTCATATGCCGCATTAGCCCGCTTTCAAGATCGCGAATTTTGGTTAAGCCGCGGTGAGGGGTGCCGTTGTAGTCTGCAATCTCTTGCTCAAGTCCGGCCATGAACACTCCGAACTCTGGAATAAGCTGAGACTTGCCAGTCTGGCGCAGTTGTTTCCGTCCTACACGGTGCGCCTTTGTGCCCGCATGTTTATCCATATCAACGCCGATGTATGACGTGAGTTTCTTTGCGGCACGCACCCAAATGGTCTGGTGACCGCGCTCGGATAGTCCCCGTGCTTGGCTGTTGTATGGCAAAGAGTGGGTCATCGTTCCGCCGAGACGGTCCACAACCTCACGCACCGTGTCGTTAGCAAATCCCGACCCGTTGTCGACATAGAAGATAGAGAACATGCATTCACGTATCGCATCGCGCAGAGCGTCTAATACGCCGATTGCCGATTCAGCTTCCCCGACCGAGACCCCGACAACGCGCCGCGTAGCTACATCCAAAACCGTTGTAATCTCAGGGCGATAAGGCTTGCCGGTGAGCGGGTTTATAACTTCGGCATCAAATTTGTGTCCGTCAGCTGTATATACGTCTCCAGGGAAGAGGTTTTTCGTGGAACGGCGGCGGAATGGCTTGAGCGCTTTGAGCTCCTGCGCACTCATGCGTCCAACGTTCAACGCCTCTGGCGACAGCTTCTTCAAGAAGCGTTGAACTGCATGGATGCTTGGAATATCTCCCTTCCAGGCCCCCTTAAACTCTGCATAGCTAGCAGCAACGCTCGGTTTTGTTGGCCGTTGATAGCAACGGAGGAATGCCCCCGCCCAGTCTGGCACGTCTAAATTTGCCTTTTGGCGCAGTGGTGCTAGCGCCATTGCGTCCCGGTCTGCTGCGCGCCAGGTAGCAAGCCAGCGCTTCAAGGTTCGCTCGGAAAGTCCACGCCCCTCAGTTTTGCGGTCATTGGCGATATCGACCCGCTGCTGCAAGTAGGGCGAGAGCTGACCATCCTCGGCATGCTTCAGCAGGGTGGCGATGGCCGTCCTCTGAGAAACCACCTCTGCCAGGCGTTCGATTTCTCGGCAAAAGGCCAGACGGGCGAGCATGACCAGACGCTGCTTTTCGTTTAACCGAGAAGAGCCTTTCACATCGCTTTGATCGACTTCTTGAGCGTCGCTTACCTGTAGGTCAGCGCTCGACTGAGCGACAGATCGCGCCAGAATTGCAGCTTGAGTCTCACCTGGCAGATCCATGAGCCGATATTCAATAGCCTTGGAGCCATTGCGTTTCCGGCCCTGCCAGTCAGCTTTGCCGCGAATCTGGATTGCCCGCTCAGTGCTGGGCATACCTGGCAGTCCCGCGAGCTCGCGAGCAGTAAACCAGCCAAGTTGATTGATCATCTATCCAAACCTGTTATGTGTTCTTGGTAATAAGCGTTAGACTTCTAGCCGTTTTCTGAAGGAGGCTCACTTCGTGCGCCTCGCTGCCGGTTAGGTGTGCCATCGCTATTCCAGCGCTCTGACCAAACCTGCTGAGGTGTGAGCCCGATCGCTTTGGCTATCGCTGTTTCCATCCTTGGATAAGGACCACGCTTCACGTTGTGAAGGGCGTTGCGCTCAACGCCAAGTTGCCGAGCAAGCTTCGACAGCGAGGTGTCATGCGCTCGGAGCTGGAATTTGATCCACTCCCAGCGCAGCGCAGGATCCTTCGGAATTCCGTTAGCTGGTTTCATTTTCTGTTTCCGTAGCCACTGAAAAAGGTGGTTTTTTTGGGGGTACTAACGTTCCCTTGTGAATAAGCTAGCCGTTTTCAGAAGGCCGCACAACAGAAAACAGAAGATTCGTATTCGATTTCTGGCATTTGCATGCCGGAAAACGACGTAAAGCACTGATTTATCAACAGTTTTTCGGAAAGCGAAATTTCGGATTGCCCGACAAAAGGCATTTCGCTTTCCCCTCACTGGAATCCGAAATGTCGAAAACTGAAATCCAGGCATTCGCAAAGGCCCTAGGGGAGCGCATTAGGCACTGCGTGGGGCTTGCTGGTAGCGGCGAGGAGCTTTCTCGCAGGACTGGGATTCCCCGGAGCACCCTTGAGTCGTACTTGAACGGCGAAAGCGAACCAAAGGTGTCCCGGCTTGTTGCGATTGCGCATGCAGTCGAGGCTGATCTTGAATGGTTGGCCACGGGGGCGCTTCGCCAGGTGGCGGCTGATACGCCGCCAGGCGACGAGGTTTACGCTTACATCCCGCTCTACGATGCCCACATCAGCCAGGGCCACGGCGCGTGGACGGACGGGGCGAGGGTTATCACTAAGCTCGCGTTTACGCGCTACAGCCTGCGAAAAAAGGGGCTTGCGCCAGAAAACCTCGCCGCTGTGCGAGTCGACGGCGATTCAAATGAGCCGATCTTGAGCGACGGCGATACCGTGATGGTCGACTTGAGCCGGAACGTGCTTCAGGGGGAGGCGTTTTACGTAATTCGCCTAGACGACTTGCTATACGCAAAGCGTCTGCAGCGGCTCTATGACGGCGGTGTGAAGATCATCAGTGCGAACAATGCTTACGAGTCGATGACCGTCCCGCAAGCACGACTCAGCTCTCTACACATCATTGGCCGGGTCGTATGGGCTGGCGGATGGATGATCTAGGGCCAGATGCCAAAGAGCCCGCTAAATACGGGCTCTTTTTGCTTTGTCGCCATTTTTTGGCTTAGCGCATATTTGGCACTGTTTTGCTCAGTGGCCCGACCCTGTAGGCCGCGTCTTTCCTGACTTTTCCACTTTCTTCCCGCTTCTTCCCCCTTCATTTCGCTTAGTGCCAAAGAGAACACCTCCTCACAGCAGCTCGATGGCGTGGTCCTGGGCCTGCTCGGCGGTGACGCCGGCGTGCAAGGTCCAGATCTGGTTGTGCGCGCTGGGCCGGGTGGGGTTGGGGTTCAGGTAGTAATCGAGGGCGCGGCGCGCCGCTTCGCTGTCTAAATCTGTTACGTCGTCTTTCGGTGGTTTCATCCTGATACCTGCTAGAGCCAGTAGGGAAAGGGTTCAGGTTGATAGTAATACCTGGAGTATTTTTGTGAACTTCAATAAATAATACTGAATGTTTATTGAGCGCCAGAAGGCAGTCCGTATCGTGCCAGCGATGAATATGGATAAATGGATTGCCCTCGTCCGCGAGCGGATGGAGGAGCTAGGGCTCACTCAAGAGCAGCTTGCCGAGCGCGTTGGCGTGTCTCAAGGCAGCGTGGGGCATTGGGTGAACAAGCGGCGGCAGCCGAAGATCGAGTCGATGAACCGTACGTTTGTCGAGATTGGCATGCCCCACTACAGCGTCAGCCTGCAGCTGCGCATTCAGGGTGAGGTTGGCGAGGAGCGTGGTCTCTACGAGGTGGATGACAGCGATGACGACCTGGACCTCATGCAATACATCGTGTGCTTCCGCTACCCGGTACGGGTTTGGGATGAGCTGAGCGCTGCACAAATCGCGGCGCCTGGCGTGTTCGAGCAGACCGACTACCTGGCCCAGGGCAAGGCGTTCTGGCTGACCGTGGAAAATGATGCGATGAGCTCGGCCACTGGCCGCAGCGTGCCGCAGGGCATGCGCATCCTGGTGGATCCGGGGCTTGAGGTGGAGCCGGGGCGGCTGGTGATTGCTCGGCAGCCGGGCAAGACGGCGATTCTGCGTGAGCTGGCCGAGGAGGGTGGGCAGCAGTACCTGAAGGCGCTGAACGGCAGTTATCCGACGCTGGTGTGTGAAGCGGGTTGCGAGTTTCTCGGGGTGGTCGTGCGGGTGCACGGGGCCTTCTAGATTGCCGGGGCTGCTGCGCAGCCCGTTCGCGACACAAGGCCTCTCCTACAGGAAAATGCGGTCTCTTGTAGGAGCGGCCTTGTGTCGCGAAAGGGCCGCAAAGCGGCCCCTGCATGCCTCACTCGGTCAGTTCGACCAGCACTGTGCCTTCGCTGACCATATCCCCTTCCTGGCAGAACAGCGCCTTCACCGTCCCGCCATGGGGCGCACGAATGCTGTGCTCCATCTTCATCGCCTCCAGCACCACCAGTGCCGTTCCAGCCTCCACGACCTGCCCAGGCTCCACCATCACCCGCACGATGCTGCCGTTCATTGGTGCGCCCAGCCCGCCCTGATGGCTGTGGCTGGCTTCGGCCTCGGCGATCGGGTCGAAGGTTTCGACTGCATGCATCTCGCCATCCCAACGCAGGAACAGCGTGCCAGCGCGGCGCACCGCCAGATGACGGCGACGCATGCCGCCCTGGTCATGCTCCAGCTGATCGCCGTCCAGGTGCCAGTTCGAAGGGGCACTGCGCTCCAGGGCAACCGCCTGGCGTTCGCCACCACTCACCAGGTGAAGGCTGCTGCGCGCTGGCAACCCCAGGCGCAGGCCATTGCGCTCGGCCCACGGTGAGCGGCCATCGTCGGCCCGCTGATGCGGCGCCTCGCCTTGCAGCCAGGCTTCTGCCGCGGCCTCCCAGAAGCCCGCAGGCAATGCCTGTGGTGCCGGCAGCAGCGCCTCCTGATGGCGTGGAATGAACCCGGTATCCAGCTCTGCCGCAGCGAAGGCCGGGTGAGCGAGAATCCGGCGCAGGAAGGCGATGTTGGTCTTCAGCCCGCCAATGGCGAACTCGTCGAGCATCGCCAGCAAGCGCAGGCGTGCCTGCTCGCGGTCCTGGCCCCAGGCAATCAGCTTGCCCAGCATGGGGTCGTAGAACGGCGATACCACATCGCCTTCGCTGACCCCGCTGTCCACCCGGCGGCCTTCGCCCGGTGCCGATTCGCGGTACAGCGTCAGCCTGCCAGTGGCCGGCAGAAATTCATTGGCCGGGTCTTCGGCATACAGCCGCACCTCGATGGCATGGCCGATCAGCGGCACCTGCTCCTGGGTGATCGGCAGCGGCTCGCCGCAGGCCACGCGAATCTGCCAGGCCACCAGGTCGAGGCCGGTGATGGCTTCGGTGACCGGGTGCTCCACCTGCAGACGGGTGTTCATCTCCATGAAGAAGAATTCGCCACGGGCGTCGAGCAGAAACTCGACGGTGCCTGCGCCGACATAGCCGATGGCCTGGGCCGCGCGTACCGCCGCCTCGCCCATGGCCCGGCGCAGCTCGGGGGACAGGCCGGGTGCCGGCGCTTCTTCTACCACCTTCTGGTGGCGACGCTGGATGGAGCAGTCGCGCTCGTTGAGGTACAGGCAGTTGCCGTGCTGGTCGGCGAACACCTGGATTTCCACGTGGCGTGGCTTGAGCACGTACTTTTCCACCAGCATGCGCGCATCGCCGAACGACGACTGCGCCTCACGCTGAGCCGAGGCCAGGGCGTCGGCCAGCTGGCTTTCCTCCTCGACCACTTTCATGCCTTTGCCACCCCCACCGGCGCTGGCCTTGAGCAGCACCGGGTAGCCAATGCGTTCGGCAGCGGCGCGGAAGGTATCGAGGTCTTGCGCTTCACCGTGGTAGCCGGGCACCAGTGGCACGCCAGCGTCTTCCATCAGCGCCTTGGCTGCCGACTTGCTGCCCATGGCATCGATGGCGCTGGCCGGTGGGCCGAGGAAGATCAGCCCGGCCGCTTCGATGGCGCGGGCAAAGCCTGCGTTCTCGGACAGGAAACCATAGCCTGGGTGGATGGCCTGTGCACCGCTGGCCTTGGCCGCCGCGAGGATCTTGTCGACCACCAGATAGCTTTCGGCGGCCTTGCTGCCTCCCAGGTCGACGCGGATGTCGGCTTCGCGGCTGTGGCGGGCGTCGCGGTCGGTGGCGCTGTGCACCGCGACAGTGGTCAGGCCCATGGCCTTGGCGGTGCGCATCACCCGGCAGGCGATTTCGCCACGGTTGGCGACCAGCAGGGTGGTCAAAGCGGGGCGGCTCATGGGCGCGGCTCCTTCTTGTCGTCGGTTTGCCAGGCGGGGCGGCGTTTTTCCAGGAAGGCGCGCAGGCCCTCCTGGCCTTCGGCGCTGACGCGGATGCGGGCGATGGTGTTTTCGCAGTAGCGGCGCAGGGCAGGGCTCAGCTCGCCGTCGTCGA
>Ga0105251_10000553_pt1 | contig 35147 bp, 34 predicted proteins | sample KBSS64metaG_FD_80424 | JGI IMG/M metagenome (GOLD analysis project Ga0105251, IMG submission 80424) | Switchgrass rhizosphere microbial communities from Kellogg Biological Station, Michigan, USA - KBS S6-4 metaG | ecosystem: Host-associated > Plants > Roots > Rhizosphere > Soil | place...
CCGCCTGAGCCGGGTGACCTATCCGGACGGGGCCGTGGTGGATTACGTGCGCAATGCACTGGGCCAGGCGACGGAAGTGGGCGTCACGCCCGCGGGCGGCACTCGGCAAAAGCTGCTGAGCGGCGCCACTTACTACCCGTTCGGGCCCAGCGCCGGCTGGTCTTACGGCAACGGCCGGCCACTGCAGCGCGTGTTCGACCAGGACTACCGCCCACAAGCGATCCAGGACAGCCGCAACGACGGCCTCAACGTCGGCTTCGGCTTCGACCCGGTCGGCAACCTCAATGCGCTGACCGCGCCGGGCAACACCGCGCCCGTGGTTACCTTGGGCTACGACAACCTGGATCGGTTGACCGCTTTCAAAGACGGCCCGACGGGCACTGTGATCGACGGCTACAGCTACGACGCCACCGGCAACCGGCTCAGCGCCCAGGTCAATGGCAGCAGCCAGACCTACAGCTACCCGACCGACAGCCACCGCATGTCAAGCGTGGCCGGCGCCGCGCGCAGCTACGATGCCGCGGGCAACACCACGGCCATCGATGGCACCGCCCGCGAGTTCGCCTACGACGCGACCGGACGCATGAGCCAGGCCAAACGCGGCGGCACGCTGGCGATGGAGTATCGCTACAACGACCGGGGCGAACAGGTGCGCCGCTTCCTGGGCACGGCCAATACCTATACGGTCTACGACGAGGCCGGGCACTGGCTGGGCGACTACGACGGCAACGGCAAGGCGCTGCAGCAAGCCATCTGGCTCGGTAATCTGCCGGTGGGTGTGCTGACCGGCACGGCCTTGAATTATGTGCAGCCGGACCACCTCGGTGCGCCGAGGACGGTCATCGACCCGGTGCGCGACGTGGCGGTCTGGAAGTGGGACATCAAGGGCGAGGCCTTCGGCAACTCGCCGCCAAACCAAGACCCGGACAACGACGGAACCGCGTTCGTGTTCAACATGCGCTACCCGGGCCAGCGTTACGACAGCGCCACCGGGCTCAACCAGAACTATTTCCGGGATTACGACACCGTCAGTGGGCGGTATGCGCAAAGCGATCCGATCGGGCTGAGTGGCGGCATCAGCACCTGGGCATACGTCGAATCAACGCCCCTGTATGCTTATGACCAATTTGGCCTTGCTTCCCCAGGTCATCATGTTTTTCCACAGTCAATTTGGCGCGGTCTGAATGATCTCTCTCAGGATGTTAAGCAGCTTTTTGATAGAGCTGTAGTAAAGCCGGCGACTCGGCATGGATACAGCAAAGAGCATGCTGCTTACAATCGCATTGCCCGGAGGGCGTGGGATGATTTCTGCGAGAAGGCTGGCACAGATTTGAGGAATATGTCGAAGGATTCTGCGCAAGAATTCTTGGACTACTTGGGGGATAACCCAGAACTGAGTAGGTTCAACGGTCAGGTTGAATCCGGGGAGCCGTTGACAATGCCGGATGAAACCGCACCACTACCGGAGATGCCAGACATGCCAGTTCCGGTAGTTGAGCCGGTGGTGGAGCCAGTGGTTGTCGAACCTCTGATTTTTGTGCCATGAGGCATTTATGAAATTCATTAATTCGCCTGGATATATTGTTGCGGAAGGTTCGGAAAACGCCTCCCATGAAGCTTATATTGGGGGGCGCTGCCCCCTGCCTGGTGCGGTATCGCCCAATACAGGCGTGCCGCTCACTCAGTTTGCGCGAGTAGTTCAATCAAGCGATGGATTTGAGGTTCCAGGGTTCGACGAGCCCGAGTTGCACCTTCTTTATAGCTGGAAATGTAACATACATAAGGGCGACTTTAGCTACAGATACATCAATGGTTCGATCAAGATTGTCGAGTATGCGTCTGGTAGCGACGACTACGAGGATTTCCCCTATCCGAACTACCCTGAGATCTTTGACGAGGTCTCTGTGGGCATTCGTCGTCTTAAAGATGAGGAAGTGGCTGTTATTGCAAGATTGAATGCGCTGGATGTTGATCCAGATTATAAGTTTTCTGGTGCGCTCCCCTCGCTGCTTTCTGTGCCTCAGCATCAGTTTGGCGGAATTCCTTATTTGCTCGATACAGGGCGCGCAAGCAAGGATTGCCCCGTTTGCAAAAAAGAGATGGCGTTGATTGCCTCTATCGGGAATAAAAATTATTCAACCGATGAGGGGTTTGTGGGAAATGACTTTGTGCAGGTCCTATACTTTTCGTGCTCTTCCTGCAAGGTGGTTTCGGCTCTGAATTTCTCTGATTAAAATTGATTCATAAGATATTTCTAAAGGCCGAATCTGCTCATTGCCAACCGGCCAACAACGAATGCTGTGTGCGCCTTCGCGTAGGATTTTTCTGATGCTGCGGCCAGCCTTCAACTGATCGCACGCCCGAGCTCTTCATGGCAACCTGTCTCCGTCGTCCAGGCCACTTCACCCACCATGGCTGGGGGACGGGGGCCAGAACCTCCACCTAAGCGCCGACGATCAAAGGCCCCGCATGCGGGGCCTTTGCTTTTCGCGCGATCGGGATTGCGGCTTCGAGGTCAGCCCATGCGTGCGCCGCTGTCCCCGACTTGGGGACGCATTTGTCCAATCTTGTAGACGGTGAACTCCACCCTTGGCGTAAGGTTCCTATGGTATTCAATCCACTCGGCGCGCTATATCTGACTGAACTTAGATAACCATCCCTAAATTCGAGAAAATTCTTTAAGGCCTGTTTTAACTTGCGCCGAACGCTGAACTAGTGTGCTAAACCGACGGCGACGGATAGGTCATTCGTCCACTAATGGATGGTCCATTGGGAGTGAAATCCAATCGCGAAAAAGGAGATGGTCATGCGATTCATTACATGTTTTATCATCGTTGGCGGCCTGGCGCTCGCATTTAATGCTGAAGCTGCACGACAAAAATCAATTAATCGGATCTATTTCGACGCATCAGGAAAAGTTGTCGGGCAGAACGCTTACTTTTGCAACAACGTGCATTGGCAGGGCGGGGATCTTAGTTCCGCCATTCAGCTCAGCATCTCGGGCGGTTGCGGCGACATCATTGTCGTTTGCAACGGCAGCGGCGGCTGTCAGGAGCTACCTCCGGATTACAGCATTCAGGTCTCCCTCTCGGGGAATCCGCCCTTCAGCAAGGAGGAAGCGTGCCAGTTGGCCGCCAACGCCTGCGATTTTACCGAACCTGAAATCGTGCCGGGGGTTGATTATCCGATTGGACCGGTTAATTAAGCCGGCTAGTAATGGCGTTTCCTTCCAATAGATGCACACGCTTTGGGCCAGCCCGTTGCCCTGGGCTGGCCCTTCACCATGGCTGGGGAAGGGGTTCAGAACCTCTACCTAAGCGCCGACGATCAAAGGACCCGCATGCGAGGCCTTTGCTTTCGCCCAATCCGGCTTGCGGTCTTCGAGGTCGGCGAGGAATCGCTCCGCGGACCGCGACCGGGCGCATTTGTCCAATCCTGTAGACGGTTTTTCCGCTCCTTTGGACAGTGCTTGCGGCCCCCTCAGCCCAGCAGTAGCGTCTACTGAGCCGCATCCTCAAGGAACGAACGATGAAATCCTTCTCCGGAATAGTGGTTGGGGTGGCCATGGTGGCCGCGGGGTTGTCCCCGCTGGCCAAGGCCGCGGACCAAGTGATGAACCCAGCCGACGTCATCGAGGGCATGGGAGAGCGCGTGCCTCCGGGCAAAGAAAACGTCAGCCTGTCGCCGCTGTTCAAGGCTTACACCTTCGAAAAGGCCGGCCTCAAGTTCGTTCAAATCAACTCGTTGCAGGACGAGGTCATCACGGTCATCGTCGTGACCCCGGGCGCCGAATCCCGCCTGCCAATTGGCTCGGCCGCGGCCCAGCCGCTGCTCGTGCTCAAGGATGACGCCGCGGGTTGAGTTGCCGTTCAAGTGAAGTGGGCCATTGCGCCAGCGTAGGGATTCGGATTTGGCTACGCGGGGTTGAGATATGCGAGACGAGATAGTCGATATAAATGGCTAAAGTTCCACGGGAGACGGCCGCATCAGCGGAAAGATGCGAAACGACTTTGCGTGTGGTGCAAAAGCGTCGACGTCGACGTATTTGCTAGAAGACAGTGTTGAGCAGGTGCCCAGTGTGCTTGCACTACGCTAGGTAGATAGCCATTTGGGATGTTCGTTTGCGCAGCACGCAATTTCGTCCTGCGCGGAACAACATCAGGCTTCATAGCTTTATCGCGATTCCGGTAGGTGATTTATCGTGCGTGGGCACAGTCAGCTAGCCTAGGCTCGAGCTGAGTATCGCTATCCATGTGCAACCAGTGGAAAAAAGCCCCGACAAGAGCCGGGGCCTGGGGAACTGTGTTGCGTCGGCGTCTCGTTAGCTCAGGTCGCAGTTGCTCGGTAGCGCCCACGTCGAGTTCGGCAGCATGTTCTTCACCGTAGCGGAGGCCGTGATGCCCACGTTGCTGGCGCCAATGAGCTCTTCCAGGTCGGCGATCGAGACGATGTAGTCGTCCAGGCTGCCCAGGCCGGTCTGGTTCGGGATGATCCAGCTGATGGCCTTCTCAGCGCCCGTGCTCGGGTCGGTCGTGATGATCGTCTTCCAGAAGTATTCCGGCGTGCGAATGCCGTGGCTGGAGAGGAAGTAATCGTTGGACGTGTCGCCGAAGACCACGCCGCCGTAGACCTTCACCGGCTTGATGTCGCGGTAGCACTCGGCCACGTTCTCGGCCTGTACCCAGATCCCCTGATTGAAGCCAGATACCTGCGGCACGATGTTGGACATCAGGTTAGCGCGAACGATGTAGGTCGCGTTGTAGTCCATGTGGTTGGACGTGACCAGGTGGCCGCGGTCGTAGCCCGAGCGCACGCTCGCGTAGGACTTGGTCGAGGTCTGGCCGCCGCAGCCGCTCGGCAGGGTGGTGTCGAGGTTGAAGTCGGACGGGCGAGCCGCGGAGCCGGTGTCCGCGTTGAGCGAGTATTCGTAGCGCGTGGCCGTGTGGGCGGTGCAGTCGTAAGTCAGGAGGAAGCCGCCCTTGTTGAGCGTAACGACCTGGGCCTGAGCAGCAGCGCTGAACGTGGTGAGCAGGAATACGGCGAGGAAGATCCGGAATCGCATAGCGGCACATCTCCATGTGTTTTTTGGGGACGCACGAACCCCACGGGCAAGGAACGGGGCCGTTGCCTGTTGAAGGACGCGCGAGTTGACGGAGGTGAAGCAGACGGCGAGAGCTGGCTCGGTTGGCCAGTGTGGTGGGGGATACAACCACCGCGCCCCTTTGCCACGGAGTGGCACGCGGTGATCACAGGTATCTAACAGAGTGCCGCCGGGGTCAACCGCGGATTGGCCAAGTTGTGACCAAGCTCCATGTGCTGGCGATTGCCAAGTAAATGAGGCGACGCCGTAACATCCGTGAAGCAAACGCTTCTGCCTGATTCGCTTCAGCAGTTGCCACCGTCCTGTCGCTATCACAGCTTCATGCGAGGACGGTAGCCGGCGAGAGGTTTTGCCTGGTCGTTAGCGAAGCTTCGCATCCAGGTATTGAAAAATCGTGCGTGCGGAGTTGAGGACCAGGCACGCCTCGTCGCGCTCGAGCAGTTCATCGTTCGCGTGCGCCAAGCTCGCATTGTTTCGAGCTGGATTGAGGCAATCCATGACATTGCTCAGGGATGAGAGCACCTTGATCATGGTGTCGGGCTGTGGACCAAGATCCGTGAGGCCGGGGTGTTGTTGCCGTAGCAACTTGAACAGACTTGTGATCGTCGCGCCGGGCGGGATCTCGATATCCTGAGCTCGGCAGACTGCTTTGAGGTAGGCGTGCATCGCGGTATGCACACGGTCTACCGCATGCGTGGGGCCGCTTGTGCCCATCAGCGTGGCCGCATCAGCTAAGGCGCGCTGCAACAGCTCGCTACTGATTTGCGGGCTGACGGCTTCTACTGATAGGCCGTCGGCGCAGCGCTTCGCCAGTGTGAGAAGCTTTTGATAAGCGGAGGTGGTCCGCTGGTGTTCGGTTCCCGGAGGATATTTTCTTGCTATCCCGCGCAAGATCGCTGCTTGTGTGAGCGCAGGCGACGCCGTCAAGACTGCGATGAAGCGCTCGCGAGTCGTATTGCCAGGGAAAGCCTCTGGGTCAAGGTCCACGTCGCAGTAAGCGCTGTAGAACTCTTTGTGGGTCCGGTAGGTGAAGTCGCCCAAGTAGCCGCCCTCCACGCCGATGTAGCTGGATACGACCCAGTGGATTTCGGTGCTCCGAAGCTCGCCCATACGCCCCCGCTGGCAGCTTGCCCCGGTATGGATTGCGCGGGGCGTTGCGCGCATTATAGGGCTGGGCCGTTAGGGGCGGCGCACTTCGACCGCTGCATCTGGTTGGCACCTCCGCCCCCTTCCACAGAAGGGATTGCGATGGATCAGGTGTCAGTGCAAAGCACGGAAGAGACTTCTTCCCTCCGGGGAAGCGGAACGCTGAAAGACAAGATCGAGAGGGCCAGGCTTGAGCTCTTGGATTTGTCTACGCGCAATCGGCTGCTTCATACGCCGCGCAGCGGCCGTGCTCGCACCATTGAGGTCGTAAACGAGCTCGCCAAGGCCATGTATCAAACCTTGGTCGTGGAGGGCAAGCGTTTCACCTTCATCCCGGGCAAGCAAGATCCTTCCCAGCAAGGGAAAGATGAGGGTCTAGAACTGGGCGATCTTCCCTCTGAGTCTATTACCTATCTCGAGGATGAGTTGGAAGATCCAACGTTGGTTGAGCAGCCCGACTTTGAGTTGGACGAAGAAGGGCGCGTCCTGAGTCACTGGGATGCCAACCTGTCGACCAGGCTGACCTCATCGGGGTTGCAGAAGCGCTTGTTGGATCTCTATACAGATTCAAGAACCCTACAAGAAGAGCAGGGCGTCAACGTTCTCTATCTTGCTGTTGGCTATCTAAAGTGGCGCGCTACTTCTACGCCGCAGACCGATCGCTATGCGCCATTGGTTCTAATCCCAGTCCAGCTCGAACGCAGCACAGCGGGTGAGAAGTTCCACCTGAAGTGGTCCGGGGACGACATCCAGGCGAACCTCTCCCTTCAGTTGTTCTTGCACCGCGAGTTTGGCTTGCGTCTGCCGAACATTGAGGAATTCGAAACCCTAGATGTCGATGCATATATCGGGTCTGTGAAGGAGATGGCGGAAGGGCGCATCGGATGGGATGTCTGCCCCAACGATGCTGTTCTCGGCTTGTTCTCTTTCGCGAAGTTCATGATGTATCGCGACCTGGATCCGGCCGTATGGGAGAGCTTTGGCGGCATGCAGGCGATTGCGTCCCTTCGGGGCGTGGTCACCGATGGGTTCCCGGGCGCAGAAATCACCAGCGAAGACGCAAACGTCGATGAAATCATCTCTATCGAGAAGATGCTTCACGTTGTCGACTGTGACTCGTCGCAGGCGCTTGTTGTCCATGACGTTCTGCAGGGCAACAGCATCTTAGTGCAAGGGCCGCCAGGCACGGGCAAGTCGCAGACGATCGCAAACATCATCTCTGCCGCCATTGCTGAGAAGAAGAAGGTGCTCTTCGTTGCGGAGAAGATGGCTGCGTTGGAAGTCGTGAAACGTCGCTTGGATTATGTGGGTGTCGGCGTCGCGTGCCTTGAACTCCATAGCAACAAAGCCAACAAGCGAACACTGCTGGAAGAGCTCCGCCAAACGCTCAGCCTTGGCGACCCCAAGCGGGAGAACACCAAGCCGATCATTGAGCAGCTCACTGAGCGGCGTGACGTGCTTAACGCTCATGCTCATCGCATGCACTTGCCGCTCCTTCCGTCCGAGCTGACGCCGTATCAAGTGTTTGGCCATCTGGTCGGACTGCGCCGGCAAGGGCTGACGACTCAGCGCTTTGTTTTAGACGGACCTGTGGAGTGGGCTCCGCACGACAAGGAGGCCAGGGACGTTGTGCTTCAGGAGTTGGTGCAGCGCATTGGAGAGATTGGCGTGCCGGCCGAGCACGCATGGAGTGGGGTCGGGAACGATGCGCTGCTCCCCAATGAGCGGGACCGCTTGATTGAGCTGGTCACCGCCTTGGCTGTTCGCTTGGAGCAATGGCGGGACGCTGCCAGCAGCCTCCACCAAGCGCTGGACCTGCCGCAGCCGGAACGCTTTGATGATGTTCGTAGCGCCCTGAGCCGGGCGAGAGCGCTAGTGGAGGCGCCTCGCATTGGTGCCAGCGCCTTGACTTCAGCGTTTTGGGACGAGCCGGAGCGGATTGCCGCTCAGTGTGACGCATTGGAAACCGCGCAACGCTCTCTGTCGGAGGCCACATCGTTGTCTGACAAGCGGGCGTTGGAGGTCGCTTGGGACCCAACCCGTGAACGCTTGCAAGGTCTGTTGCCCTCATTCGTTCTTGGTCAGGAGGTAGCAGTCCTCGCTGCGATCAAAACCAAGCTGGAAGGCATCACGCCAGACCTGGGCCGTTTGAGTCAGCTCCTATCTGAAAAGGAGCCGCTCACGTTGGATCTCGCGATGCGGCTGGTGGCCATCGCTGAGCGAGCAACTAGTGTCCCGGAACTTGATCGAGACGCGCTGGTGGCCCACATATGGGATCGCGGCGTCGACGTTGTTGAAGAAACCGTCGTGGCCGTTGAAACCGTCCAACGGGCCAAGACCACGCTGGCCTCTACGTTCCGCGAGTCGGCTTGGGGCAAAGACAGTGCTGAGCTCGAAACAGCGCGAGGCCACTTGGCGACACGTGGGTCCAGCATCTTTCGGTTCTTCAGCGGGGATTGGAGGCGCTCGAATCAGTTGATTCGCTCCTTGCTCTCGTCACCCAAGCTCCCAGCCGAGGAAATGCTCAGCGCGCTGGATGTGCTTTTAGACGCTAAATCGGCTCAACGGAAGATTGCAGAGCGCGACGCACAGGGGCTTGAAGCTTTCGGCACCAATTGGCAGCGGGAACGGTCCGAGGCGTCTTTCCTGAGGGGAGTGGTCGCCTGGATGCGCACCCTACGCCCACTGGGGAGCGGCGTCCGAGAACGCTTGGCGGACATCGGGGATAAGGTGCTCGCCACAGAAATTGCCAGGCGCGTTAAGCCGATGCTGGAGGAAATCTCTCGGGAGCTGTCGCCCATACACGAGCAATTTCTGACAGCCAACCGGGATCCCTGGGCTGGAGAGGTCGTGGTCAAGCGTGTGCCGTTGGCCCTGTTGGCGGATAAGACGTCGCTATGGCAGGAGGCATATTCGCAGTCGCTCCTGCTCCAGGGTTCGTCGGAGATGACCGTAGAGCAGGCGCTTTCGACCATCGATCGCATCCAGGCGGCTCAGGTTGCTCGTGCGGCTTTCGAGGCTATTGCCAACGAGGGCGAGCAAGCGTTTGGGCAGCTTTGGCAGGGACTGGCGTCCAACGTGGAGGAACTGCGGGGCATTGCGGGCTGGATGCTGGCCAATACCAGCTTGCGCGCCTTGGCTGCAAGAACTGCGGAGCCGGAAGCGCTGCTCCGCGCGGGTGAGGCGTCCATCGAATCGGGAAGCCGCCTGTCGAGCGATCTCTTGGATCTTCTCGTCAGCCTTCAATTCGAGGGAAGTGCCGACGTCAGCCGGGATCCAAATCAGGCACCCCTCTCGGCTTTGGCAACCCAGCTTGCACGCTGGCGGGCGGACCCAGAAGGGCTACGAGCCTGGGGCGCCTATCTAGCGATTGCGAACGATGCTCGGAAGAAGGGGCTTGGCTCTATTGTCGATGAGCTCAGTCAAGGCACCATGGATCCCGGCGACGCAAAGGGCACGTTTGAACTCGCCTACTACGAAGCAGTGCTTCAAGCCATGGTGCAACGAGACCGGTCGCTTGCAAACTTCGACGGCCAGCGACAATCCCAGGTAGTCGCTAACTTTGCGCAGCTGGACCTCGAGCGCATGAACCTGGCCCGCTGGCAGGTGGTTAAGACCCATCATTCGCAGATTCCACGCCAAGGGGGCGCCACCGGTCCAACGGCGGTGCTGATGGGTGAGATGGCCAGAAAGAAGGGCCACAAGCCCATCCGCCAACTCATGCAGCAGTGTGCGCCAGCAATTCAGGCGCTCAAGCCCGTCTTCATGATGAGCCCGCTCTCCGTTGCTCAGTTCTTGCCTCCGGGAGCCTTGGATTTCGACATGTTGGTGATCGATGAGGCGAGCCAGGTTCAGCCAATCGACGCGCTCGGTGCGATTGCTCGCGCCAAGCAGCTCGTCATCGTTGGCGATGAGCGACAGCTGCCGCCTACTCGGTTCTTCGCGAAGGCTATGGGGGATGGGGCAGACACAGACAAGGACGAAGACGGCGCGCAGGCAGCGGACGTCGAGAGCATCCTTGGCCTTTGTAGGGCAAGAGGGCTCCCAGAACGCATGCTGCGTTGGCACTACCGTAGTCGCCACCAATCGTTGATTGCGGTGTCGAACAGCCAGTTCTACAACAATCGCCTGTTCATTGTGCCGAGTCCTTACAACAGCGAGGCAGGGGTGGGGTTGCGCTTCCACCATCTCTTGGAAGCTGTCTATGACCGTGGCGATACGCGCACCAATCCGAAGGAAGCCAAGGCGGTGGCGCAAGCGGCGTTGTTGCACGCTCAGACGACGCCCCACTTGTCGCTTGGCATCGCGACGTTCTCGACACAGCAGCGCCGAGCCATCTTCGACGAGCTAGAGGTTCTGCGCAGGCAGCATCCTGAGACGGAAGGGTTCTTTGCTGGTCATCCTTCCGAGCCATTCTTCGTCAAGAGCCTTGAGAACATCCAAGGTGACGAGCGCGATGTCATCTTCATCTCCATCGGCTATGGCCGCGACAGCCTCGGCCAGGTCACCATGAACTTTGGGCCGGTCAGCAAGGACGGCGGCGAGCGGCGCTTGAACGTGCTCATCAGCCGAGCAAAGTCCCGTTGCGAAGTGTTCTCGTCCATCTCTGACGAGGACATCGATCCGGAACGTGGCAAGGGGAAGGGCACGCTGGCCCTGAAGCTCTTCCTCCACTACGCGCGGACAGGCCGTTTGAACACCGCTGTGGAAGCGCGTGATGTGAAGCACAGCGTGTTCGAACAGGAAGTAGCAGCAGCGCTGAGGTCGCGTGGGTATGACCTGCACACAGACGTGGGAATCGCAGGCTTCTTCGTTGACATCGCTGTGTCTGATCCTCAGCGCCCTGGCCGCTACGTCCTAGGCATCGAATGCGACGGCCAGTCTTACCGGGATGCAAAGAGTGCGCGGGACCGCGACCGACTGAGGGAGAGTGTTCTTAGGGACAAGGGATGGCAGGTCCACCGGATCTGGAGTTCGGATTGGTTTCATCGCCCTGAAGCAGAGCTGGAGCGGCTCATTGCCGCGATTGAAGCGGCCAAGGCAGAGCCTGATTCTTTCGACAACGAAGCCAGCCCGGTGCGCCGTGCCGTTCCCGTGGAGTTCGAGTCGGTGGAGAGAGGGGAATTCGTTGAAATCGGGCTGGTTGGCGTGGAGTCGCTTCCTGCGGCTGATGCATACGTCGAGGCTGAGTTTGCCGTCCCGAGCACCCAGTTTGAGCTTCACATGTGCCCGGCCGGAAAGATGGCGCAGTTGGTCACTCAGATTGTCGATGTGGAGGGACCCATCCACAAAAGCGAAGTCGTGACTCGTCTACGCACCCTGTGGGGCTTGCAACGGGCGGGGTCTCGTATCCAGCAGGCCGTTGATGAAGGCATCGCTTTGGCAGCGAGCCAAGGAACCGTCGGGCTTGTCGATGGCGCCTTCCTGATTGTCCAGGGCAGGGAGATAAAAGTCCGCGATCGGAGCGAAGTATCTTCGTTGTCGTTGCGCCGTCCGGAGCTTTTGCCACCAGGCGAAGTGGATGTCGCCGTGGTGGGAATCGTCAGGGAGAACTTGGGCGCCAAGCCCGAAGAGCTGGTTCACTACGCGTCTCGCAAGCTCGGCTACAAGAGCACGAGTCCCCAACTGCGGCGGCTCATTCTGGATCGGTGTGAAGCCCTGGTTGAAAAAGGGCTTCTTACACAGAAGCTCGATACGCTCTTCCTTGGCGAATGATTGCCCCACCTTGAGCGCTACATCTATCGGCAAGGTGGGGCACGGGCGTGAGCAATGACGCCTTAGCGTGAGCTATGTGTATAGGCTTCAACTTGTCAGCTGCAGCCACAACACCAGCAGCCCCATCGGCAGCCACTTCAGGAAGGCCATGGCTGCCATGCCCATCGTCAGAGCCAGCGGCGTCATCACCCACCACTGGGCCCAGGTGAAGCCCTGGTCGCGCTGCCGAGCGATGTATGCGGCGCCCGGGTAGAGTCGCTCTGCTTTCCGCAGGCCGCGCTTGGCCATCATCGGCCCGACGAGGAAGCCGAGGGGGCCCAGGAAGAGCAGGGTCATCGAGAACCACCAGAAGAAGCGATTGTGCGGCGTCATGATTTTCTTGGGAGCGGCGCGCAATGAGCCGTCTCCATCAAGCCCCCCCACAGCGCCTGCCGACGTTTCCATCATCGAACTCGGTTGGATCTTCATTTGGCGTAGGCCCTCCAAGTGCCGTTGGCCTTCGCATAGCGAAGATTTTTGCTGACGGGAATCGGCACCTGCTGGCCCTGGATGTTGAGCAGGGCTTGGCCGCGTGTGTCGCAGCGGTAGCCCTCGGCGCCTTCCGCTTCCATGCATCCGGTCAGTTCGAAGTTTTGGACGTCGGTGACTTGGCCGGCGCCGCTGTCTTTCAGCAGCCGGACAAAGGCTTCCTTGGCGTTGTCAGAGGAGGGTTTGCCGCTGCAGGCGGTGAGACCCAGGGCCATGGTCAATGCGACCAGGCCAATCCATGCGTTTTTCATGTCGTTCCTTTGCTGAGGGATGGGGAAGCGGGCGAGGGTGGGGCTGCTACTTGTCGCGGTTGCCGTCCGGTTTGAAGCCAGCAATCCAGAGCCGGGTGTCTTTGAAGGGCGTCAGCAGGCCGCTGGCCCCCGGATGGAGATCCGCGGTCTGGATGAAGCCGCTGACCCAGGCCACACGCAGCGACACGTCCACGGCGCGGTCAGCGACCCCGGGGCGGCTCACGTTGACGACGAAGGGCTGCGCCGGCGGATTGGGGCCAGTGGAGCGCTGGGCGCCGGTGTTGGGGTGGCTGGGCGGCACGCGAACGCCGTTGAGCGAATCTCTGCCTTTCCAGACGGCAGAGGTGTTGAGCTCGGCTACCTCGCCGAGGTCGTCGGTGTCGGTCAGCGGGGCGTCGGCACAAGCCCGGAAGGTCTCCGTGCTCGAGTTCACAGGGTCGGTCCAGATGCGGGCCTCGACGGTCCAGCAGGGCAGCGAGACGCCCCACTCGGTGAACGTCAGCGCGACCCTGGGCCAGTCCAGGCGGCCGGCCTGGGCGGCCTGGTGGTTGTCGCCTTTGAAGAGGCCGGGCAGCTTCCCGGCGCCGCTGAGGGGCGTGTAGAGGGCACCGGAACCGCCGGCCTGTGCGGTGGACTTGCTCCCCGCGTTCGGCTTGATGCCGACCATCTGCTTGCCGGCGTCCTTGAGGCTACCGCCAAGCTGACGGAAGAAGCCTGGCTTGGAGTCGGATCCGTCCTGAGCGGGGGCGGAGGTGGGAGCGACCAGCATCAATGCCAGGAGCGCAACGAACGCTCCTTGTCCTGCGTGCTTCATAGGAAAAGCCCCTGTAGACCGCCGGCCTGGCGGCATTTACGATAATCGCAGATGAGAAGCCGGCATCCAAGCGGCACACTGAGGGAATTCAGCTTTCGTGCAATCTTCTCGATGCCCAAACCCAAGACACCGGCCACGGTCTATGGCACGCGCCTGCGAAGTGCGCGGATGGCCATGGGCTGGACTCAGGCAGAACTCGCCGAGCGCATCGGGATGGTGGACAGCGTCTCAGGAGCGACGCGCGTGAGCCGTTACGAGACGGGGCAACACGATCCCGACCCTGCGACAGCAGAGGCGTTGGCAAAAGCGTTGAAGTTGCCGGTGGCTTACTTCCACGCCACCTCTGACCTGTTGGCGGACATAATCCTTCTCGTATCGCGCCTACCAGTAGCGAAGCAGAAGGAAGCGCTGGAACGCCTCAAAGAGTTGGCTGCAAAGCAAGGAGGAGAGCGCTAAAAGGCTCTTGGTCAATGACCAGTAGCCTTGTAGGCCGTTGCCCTTGTCGCCTCACGGAGATACGTTAGATGTTCCGAACAATCGGGGAGCGGCAATGATGCAGATCCGCGCATGGATGGTTGTCTTGACGTGTGGCCTTACGCTAACCGGTCAGGCTCTGGCTGTGACTCCGAAGACGGTTGCTTACTATTCGGAGCACGACGAAGAACGGAAGGTCGCCCTCACTCGGTGTCGTGACAATCCTGGTGAGCTAAGAAACACGCCCGATTGCGTCAATGCGGAAAGAGCAGATGCCAAGAAGGCTGTGGCTCGTCGCGGGCACTTGGACCTCAAGCCTTTGACGGCTGAGGACTTCAAGAAACCATAGCCTTGGTTCGCTCCACATGGATGTATTGACGACCCCAGATGGCCGCTACCTCATTGTTCGTGGACGCCTCTGGCGCACTGCCAACCCATGCTTGACTGCCCAGGAACGTGAGCGCTTGGTCCACGAGCTGATGGATGCGCGACGGGCGGTGAAGGCGGCAAAGGCCGCCGGAGGCTCGGACGACCTCGCCAAGGCTCGACGAGCGGTGAACGCCGCCAAGGTGGGGCTCGGCGAACGCGGCCCGGTTTGGTGGACGGACGGCTCCAAAGACTTCAATCGGCACCTGGTCCGCAATACTCCCTATGCGGAGTGGTTCAACAATCAGAGTGTTGAAAAAAACTGATTGGGGGGCTAATAAGGAACGGCCAGACTTTCCTCAAATAGTGACTGCAACTGATCCATTGCTTTGTTCAAGTCAGCCAGAATGGCGGAATCTGCGCCTAGAGAGATATGCAGTGTAATGATTCTATTGATGAGAAGTGAGAAATTCTCTCGTTCCGCAGCTGGCAGATAAAGGCGGACTACGCGCGCGTAGTCCTCCGCTGGCAGGAAAGTCGTTGCAACAGCCAACGCTTGCTCGGTTCGATTGGCGTGTTTCTGATGGTGATGGATCTTGCTACACTCACTCAAAGTGGCCAATAGCTTCTCGGCTGCTGCGGCCCTCCTTTCCCTGATCCATCGGCCACGCTCGCCTTTGCGTGATAGAAGTGCTCCTAGCAGCGCGCCCATGAGAGAGAAAATTCCAGCCACAACAGCGGTTTCCATCAGTAGCTCCAGCTTGAAGAGGGGCGTAGGTGATTAAACTGTAATTTATTATGGATAGAACTTGCTTGGATCGGCCAGGCACTTGGCGAACTGCCCCCGCTGGTAGCGCGGCAACTCCACGTTGGGCTGATATAGCTCCAGAGCGCTGATCTGCTTGCTGCGCGTCACCTGCGGCTTCTTGTGGAGGTAGTGCTTGCGCAGCACTTGAACCCGGTCGCGGTGATCGGTGCTGTGGCCCGTGACCAGCGCAATCTCCTTCTCTGGAACGTCATTGGCATCGAGCTCGGTGGCCAGGGTGTGGCGGAAGGCATGGAATCCGATGCCCTTGGGAAAGCCCAGGCCCTTCAGGTAGCGGCCAAAGTCCACCACGAATTGTTGGCTGTAACGTGCATTCGTTTCCCCGGTCTTCCGGTTCACGCCGGCAGAGAGGAGGGGGAACAGTCGGGCATGGCCGGTGGCCTTCATGTCCTCCACGAACTCCAGGAAGCCCGCCTCCAAGAGCGGCTTGGCGATGGGGATGATGCGCATGCATCCACTGCCCTTCATGCTTTGTCGGCTGCGCCGCGTCTTCTTCGGATCGGCAGCCAAGTCCTTGTCCACCGTCTTCTGAAGGGCGATGCACCAGATGCCGCGTTCCTGGATGATGTCGGTCAACTTCAACTGGCAGACCTCGTTGACTCGCGCGCCTGTGTAGAGGCCGATCATCGGTGCCCACCAATACTGCGGCTTCTTCGCCCAGCGCACGAAGGTGGTAGGGTCAAAGATGGTTTGAAGATCCTCATCTTCGAACAGCCGGATGGCCTTGTCTGGATCGATGGTGTTGTCATCCTTGGGCTTCCGGAATGCTTTCATGGGCGAAGAGACGATGGCTTGCCCGTTGACCAAGTGGTTGAAGAAGGCGACCAGGAACCTGCGGTGGCGCTCTTCCGTGGCCGGCGCCAGCGGCTGCACGTCTTGTTCTTTGCCCATGGCGATGGCTTCGTCAAAGGTAAGATTTTTCAGCAGCGGATCCGACACCAAGTTCCTTGGAGCCCAGCGCAGCAGCGTCCAGAGCGCTTGGATGTGGTGGTAGTCGACACGGGACGCGGAGATGTTGCCGCAGGTCAACAGCAGTAGCTTCAACGTGCGCTCGGTGGCCAAGACCGTCTTCGGGTCGAGCTGGCGGCGACGCATGTCTTCCAGGTGGTCTTCGATCTCTTTGGCCAAAGGGCGCGACGGCGTGCGCATGGGCAACGTGGGATAGCGCGTGCCGTTTTTCAGGTCGCTTTTTCGACCGGTTTCGTCGAGCGCCGAAAGGATGCATTCTTGCAGGTTGATGGCCGCTTCCCGGCCTCGGATGATGGCGAGGTCGATGCGGAACCGACCGATGTGGATGCCTTCCAAATGCAGGAAGCCGAATGGCGAATCAATGTAATCGTTGAGTGCTGCGGAGGGTAGAGCGGTCATGGGTCACTTCCATCGGTTAGATGGAAGTAGGGATAAAACACGGCGCGAATTCGTCAATGGGGGCGACACAAAAATTTGCAGTGTCGATGAAAAGATCAGGCATTTAGTTCTCCCGATGGGGTGCTTCTCCGGTTCGCCGAGCCATTACCTGGTTAATAACCTTAAAATAAAGGGGTTTCCATAAAAATGTTGGTCGGTCTATCGTAGTCAATTCCGTACTGTTATTGGTAAATAAGCTAACTAAATCGGCTAAAATTGAGTGACTGAAGCTTAATATAAGATAAATGTTAGCTATTTTAAAGTTAGTTTATTTTGCTTTGTTTTGATTTTTTTTGGAGAGAATCTATCCTTCGAACAACGGCAAAGGCAGTTGCGAACATGGATCACTTTGAAGGCGTGGTGCTCGACTACCTGAGGGCGGACCGAGCGTTGTTCGTCAACAGCCAGTGCTGCATCCAGCTCAACGAGGGCGCCAACCCGGACACCAGCGGCCCGCATTGGTATTGCGACGCGGTGGCCGTGAGCTTCAAGGAGCGGGCCGGCTACCTTTGCGAGATCACCTACGCGGCCCGGGCGCCTTCGCTCTTGGCTCGGTTGAAGTCGTGGAACGAGCATTGGCCTGGAGTTAGGGCCGCCCTGGCTCGGGATAGTGGCCTACCGCTGGATTGGGGAGTCCGACCCTGGCTCTTCGTTCCCGAGGCGCAAGCCGAGCGGCTACGCGCCAGCCTGGCAGGGCTCGGCAACCTTCCAAGTCCCCGCATCACTTTCCTTGAAGACGTCGTGCCCTGGCGCTATCGCTCTTGGGATCGAGGTGCTTACCAAGACCCAGCCGAGCAATGAGGAGCCAGGCATCTCCTGGGCCTAACGGCCGCCCTGAAATTTGAAGGTGAAGCGGGCGGCGGACGCGGCGGTCTCCCCACTGATGGGCACGGGCGTAGCGGCGACCAGCGTCAACGTGCCGTCGGCAACTGGCACCGGGACGCCCAGCGTGAGGTCAACCTCCTTGGACCAGCCGCCGCCGAGTACGGTTGCCCTAACGACCAGCCGGCCCGCCTGGATGCATTGAACGTCGGCTGGGCAACGGCTGTCCTCGATGACGCGGTCGGGGCGCACCCTGGGGCCATCCACCGCCGCAATCTCTCCTAGGCGAACAGGGCCTTCAACGGGATGGCTCGCGACCGGATTACTTGCCGCGCACCCTGCAAGTGATGTGGCCATCAGCGCTGCAAGTAGCTTCACTCTCATCCAAGAGGCCGGGACAGCTTTTCGTTGGTGGATTCGCATGGTTGGGGACGGCTCTGAAGATGGCGCGAGTGTCCCACAGCTCTGCAATCCACGGCTGAGATGCGCGCCAGAGACTATCGAACTTGAATGCTGTGGGCATGAAGGCTCTCAGTGAGCGGACGCTCACGGCAGCAGCGGCAAGCCAGCAGTCGGCAACGTGCGCAAGGGCAGTGGGAAAAAGTTGCACGCACGCAGCACTTAAGTCCCCTTGGCTTTTCAATCGTCAGCGGGGGAGTCGCGCATCATTGCTCTCCACCAGCGCTGGGCCTCTTAAAGGGAATCCTAGCTTCGCTGTCCCGACCGCAAGGGCGAGCCTCCTCCTCGACGCTGGCGCTCTGTTGCGGCCCTCCGCTGCGCGCCTAACGGTGCTCACTCCCGGGTGCGGTCGAGCCTGACGCTTCGCCTGCCGGTTCCCACGAGGCGCACAACGCGCTGGTGGAGAAGAACCGATGAAGCGCAGCACCAAGGACCGCACGGCCCAATACCAACTTCAGATGGACGAAGAAGGCATCCTGCTCGCCGCCGCCACCATCCTGGAGCAACGCCTCCAACGGCTGGGCAAAATCCACAGCCCCGAGCAGGCCGGCAGCTACCTGGTCGCCCGCTGCGCCCACCTGCCTTACGAAGTCTTCGGTGTCGTCTTCCTCGACATCAAGCACCACATCCTGGCCACCGAGCACCTGTTCACCGGCACCGTCGACGGATGCGAAGTCCATAGCCGGGTCGTCGCCAAGCGGGCCCTGGACCTCAACGCTGCCGCCGTCATCCTCTTCCACAACCACCCGAGCGGGAACCCGGAGCCGAGCCAAGCCGACCGCCAAGTCACCGAGCGCTTGAAGCAGGCGCTGAGCCTCCTCGACATCCGAGTCGTTGACCACTTGGTCATCGGTGGCCGGCAGCACGTCAGCCTGGCCAGCAGGGGGTGGGCTTAGCCCTCCCTCTCTTTGCCGCTTCCCGCTAAAGTGCCGGGTCCGTTGCGACCTGGCACCAAGTCCAGGGCAGTCTTGAAAGGAAGTGGGTGTTGATGTCGTTTAGGCGTTCGGTATTTTTGATGCTGGTTTTTGCTACATCCTCAGGCGCAGCCGCAGAGATGGTCGGCCGCGCAACGGTCACGGACGGCGATACCCTCACCGTGGCGAAGCAGCGCATTCGCCTGTGGGGCATTGATGCCCCGGAAAGCGCCCAGCAATGCACGACCAAGGATGGGCGCGTCTGGCCCTGTGGCCGCCGGTCCGCCGCCGCGCTGGACGGCTACTTGCTGGACAAGACCGTTCGCTGCCAACCCAAGGACACGGACCGCTACGGCCGGGTGGTCGCGGAGTGCTTCGTCCAGGGGCAATCCGTCAATCGCTGGATGGTGCGCTCCGGTTGGGCGGTCGCGTATCGCCAGTACGCCACGGCGTTCATCGCTGACGAAGCCGACGCGCGCCAGCAGCGGCGCAATCTCTGGCAAGGGGCCTTCCAGATGCCCGCAGACTACCGGCGCGGCAAGCGCGACCGGGCAGAACGCCAAGCGCCAGTAGCCACGCCACCCGGGTCCAGCGGATGCCACATCAAGGGCAACATCTCTCGCCAAGGCAAGAAGATCTACCACTCGCCCGGCCAGCGGGACTACGAGCGCACGAGCATCGACCTGAGCCGCGGCGAGCGCATGTTCTGTAGCCGCGAAGAGGCCGCGCGGGCAGGGTGGCAACCGGCAAAGCGCTGAAAGCTTTCGTCGAGGTGGGCGTGCTTAGAGGGCTTGCGCGTGCCCCCTTTTGTCTGCCCAAGTCGGCGATCAGAGCGGTAGACTCTGGCCCTGGTGAGGTGGAGGCCATACCCAAGTGGACGGGATGCAACGCGTGGAGACAACGATGACCAATCAGCCCAAGCCGGGTGCCTTCTACATGTTCGTCTCGGACATGGAGAGCGACAGGCCGCGCTGCGGAGTGAGTTTTGACAACCTCCGCCGGCTGCTTTCGACGCCTTGTGTGAATCTGCGTCCGCCAGAGGGCGGCTTCCCTTCGATGCTTGAGCAACCAAAGATGACCTATGACCCCAGCACTGGACCAGAGCCTCGTGATCTGGAAGAGGGGTTTGGTGGCTATTGGTTGGTTTCCGAGAAACTCCATGACGTCATGTGCTCGGTCGATCCAGACGCCTTCGTGTTTGCTGAGGTGGATTACCGCCTAGTCGATGGCATCAAGGGACCTCGTCGTTTCTTGTGCGATGTTGTTCGAGAGCTGGATGCCTTGGATGAAGAGGTGTCGAGGCTTAACGTCAAGGTCAGTGATGACTATGTGCGTGGGAAGTTCTATTCCTTAGGGGGCGGGGCCAGCCTCGTGTTCCGGGATGAGATGTTGGGACAGGCCCATGTGTTTCGTCTGCCATTCAACCCGTCTGTGTTCTGCGACAAGACGTTTAAGGTGGCGATTCGCGAAGCCGGAATACCTGACGACGCGGAAGCCAGTGGCATCTCTTTCATTGATGCATCGGATATCTGATCTCATAAGCTGACAAGGATGGAGCCTAGGTCATGGCAGGTAAGCCCCTCTTCCAGCAGCACCACGGCGTTGATCAGAAGTCGTTTGAGAAACATGCTTTATTGCAGGTGCTTGTTGACAACGGCCGGTTAGATAAGGATGCGGCCACTAATCTGATCAATTTGCCAAACGACAAGGTTCTTGCTCGCGCCATTGGGGTTACGCCACATACAGGGCGCCATATCGAGGAATATCCCCTTGGTATCAGAGATGCTCTCAATGAATTGGCGGCCACAAAGGATGGCCAGGCCGTGCTGCTCCCCAAGCCTGATCCTAATGCCTTAGATAGAGTCGCCCTTAAGGTTCAGCGATTGGGCGACACGGTGCAAATAGCACTCATCAATGGCGACTTGCGCACCAACAATGCACTAGGGGAAACGATGGCTCAAACCCGAGCTATCACGCGCGCATTCTATCGTGACCCTGACGGCTACGCTGGTCAGAACTTGATACAGCTGGACGCACATGCCCAGTTAAGTCCCAATTCCCGCCAATGGGCCCCAGTAACCTATAGCGAAGGCCGCATTGTCTCCACCTTGCAGCACTTTCAAAGTTCCGGAAGGCCGCTGCTGAGGGACGGTAACCTAGACTTCCAACGCAACAGCCTATCCCAGGCTATCGCCGACGCTTACCACGACGGCCGCTTGACCATGTCGCCAGGTGGGGTGGCTGTGGTCGAAAACACACTGGGAGAAGAGGCCGCAAATAGTCTCCGCGTGCCGCGCGGACAGCGTGGCGAAGTCTCCATGCAGCTGCTGATGGGCGAGGCCTCCGCGCGCGGGCTGATCCGGGCTGGTGGGCTTCTGGCCACTGGGGCGGATGCGGTGATGACCGCTCGCACGGCGGCGACGCTGATGGAGCAGGGCAACCTCACAGCTGCGCAATCGGAGGTCAATCACGCCGTTGCTCGCAATGTGGGCGGCTGGGCTGGCGGCGCGTCCACTGCGGCCGCGCTGGGCAGTAGCAGCAGTTTTGTGCCTGCGGCGTTGGTAGTGGGTGACGCGGTCTTGATGAGCAAGGCCTTCGACAAGGCCGTGGACCTGAAAGAAAACCGCGACATCTTCCACCAGACCGACAAGGCGGGGGTGGACTGGCAATTCAACGGCCGCAACTGGGAGCGCCAAGGCCAGCTGCAAGAAGGGCAGGGCAAGGCGGTCGAGCTGGACGTGGTCGCCAGCTACGCGAAATCCCAGGAACTGGGCGCGATGGCCAATGCCAAGGCTGTTGAATTTGCCTTGGGCAAAGCACCGCGGCCGCAGGATCCGTTCGACCTGCCGGCCCAGCCCGGCGATCGGATTGGATTGGACAACCAAAATTGGCACCGCAATCCAGACACGGAGAAGTGGGAGCGCCAGGTCAAGGCCGGTGTGGACGGCGCCAACGACCGGGGTGTCTACGAGCCCCAGTTCGCGAGTGCAGAGCAGACGCAGCGCCTGAACCAGGAAGCCCTCGCGCGCATCGAAAACAACATCGCCAACGGCCGCGAGGCCATTGCCCAGGCCTACCTGGAGAGCCATGCCGCCCAGCGCGGGCAGGACTATGGGGTGGGGGTGCCGGCGGCGGTCGAGAACGCCAAGGCCAAGACGGACCGGGTGCAGGCCCACACTGGTGAGGTCTACGAACGAAACGAGGCTGGGCAGTGGCTCGGCAAGGACGGGGTGGCGACTGGCAACCTGGTGGCGGAGTTGGAGCTCACGAACCAGATGCGCCAGCCCTCGCTGGAGCGTGCTCAGGAGACCCTGGCAGCCATTGAGGCTCGCCCAGCGCCCACGGCGGCGCAGATGGAACACAACGAGCTCCTGCACCGCTATCGGGCTGTCGGCATCGACCTCAACGCCCAAGAAAACAACCTCGAGGCGGTGAAGCTCGCCACCCAGCGGACGCAAGAAGCCGAAGGCCTCACCGGCCGGATGGTGCAGCGGTTGAAGCCCAACGAGCAGGGCCAGTACGGCTACGACAGCCAGATTGTTCACTACCAAGTTGGCCAGGATGGCGTGGCCCATCAAGTGGCCGTAACCACTTCTGAGGAACTGCGCCAAGCGAAAGCCGAGCTGGGTCAGCCGGCCATGGCGCACGTGCCGACATTGGCGACGGTCTCGGTGACCGCGCCGGGTCGCAGCACAGAGCAGGAGGTCGAACCGGCGCAGGAGAAGGACCCGAAGGGTCCGATGTTGGCCGACAACCCTGCGCACCCGGACCACTCGACCTACCAGACGATCCACTCTTGGGTCAGCGGCACGGGGAACTGGAACGAGGAGGAGAGCCGGAACGTTACCGCAGCGCTCTACAAGCAGCAGGTCGAGGATCCGCTGGTGAAACGGGTGGACCGGGTCACGGGCGCGCTGGGCAAGGATGGGGCCGAGAACGTCTTGGCGGTTTACGCCCCGTTCGGGGACAAGCTGCCGATCTTTCATGCCCGGGTGGATGGCCGGGAGGCCGCACAGCAGCCGGCGGAGCAGAACCTGCAGCAGGCGGAGGTCATCAAGCAGGACCAGGTCCGCCAGCAACAGGTGGAGATGAGCCAGAAGCAAGCTCAGGAGCAGGCGGGGCCAAGTCGGGGTATGTGAAGTAGGAAGTTGATTGCCTAACCAGCAACATCTTGTTTTTTATGACTCGTCTAGTCTGCTCATCCACCATGAAAAATGGGGGCTAGAACGGTGCGGCCTGAATCGGCCGAGTTCCGTAATTCGCTTCACTAGCCCTGGTAGTGTGCCTAAACGGTGCGAGTCAGTCCCTGCCCAGTCCAGCAAAAGAGCTGGCGTGGAAGTGATATTCGCTCGTATACCTAGAGCGTCAACTGCTTTCTGGACAGGGCCGTCATCGGTACAAAAGGTCATTTTGCGTGAGGTGGCGATGGCTAAACCTTGAGCTTCGCCATCGTCTAGCCATTCTGACAAGCGAACCATAAGCTCGACCTCCGCTGAGGTCGGGGTCAGCTCACGCAGCGAGTAGTGGCGAGCCATCTCCATGGCGGTCAAGTTTTTTGCGACGATATTTCCTTTGTCGTCAAAATCGCGAACATAGAGGATTTCTGACGCCACGACCGTTCCAATGTGGAATGGTCGTGGAAACGATTTCAGGTTGGCGATGCTGCCCCAGGCGCAGTAGAGGTTTATCAGCGTGCAGCCATCCAGCACATATCCACTCATGCAGGAGTGTTGTTCCTGTCCAGAACCGAGGCGTCAAGCTTAACCCGGAACAATCCCTCCTCGTCCAGTATGGAGCGCTTCTCGGCTAACTCCCTGGCCTGAATCGGCGATCGGCGGAGAAGTCTGGCAAACTGGGCGGTGGTAATTTCTTCGCTGTTCCATGCTTGAATGGCCAGCAGGAGGTATCGCTCAGGAAAGATGTCGATAACGGGCTTCTGGTCAGGCGCTACGATGCCAGCTTCCCGTTTCATTTCACTGATCTGCACACCGGACGTTTTCAGAAATTCCCAAGTTCCAGATCGAATGAGCTTCAGGTTCTCCATCCGCAGCGTCATGGCCATCATTGAGACGCCATAAAAATCAGCCATTCGGCAGACATCACCCACATTAACGTCACCGCTGCGAGCCTTGGCGTCCTCAAACTGCCGGCGCACGCCTTCTGCAGGCATCAGGAAGTTGGCTGCGAACGCGTCAGCAAAGCGCTCACTGAATGGCTTGCGACCTCCGGAATTGAGATAGTCGACCCCGGGCTTATCGCGGTCGAATACGAAGTGGCCATATTCATGCGCGATCGTCCAACGCATCCGTTCGCGAGGATGAAGCCGGTTCACCAGGATGCAATATCCAAAGCCCTCCACATAGGAGTAGAGTCCTGCCAGCTTCGAGTGCATGGCATCAACAAACACGTGGACTCCAACTTCATCCAGTGTTTTGCGTAGATCTCCGATGGGCTCACGCTCGCCAAATCCGAGCCTGCTTCGCTCGTGCTGCGCAACCCGAGCGGGCAGAGCTTCCAATTCCCTAGCCGAGCGATCGATGAGCGGGGGCGCCATTACCGGCATGAGCCGAGCGTTGGTTTTCTTCAAGAGGAACTGGTAGTCATCAACAAAATCTGCGAGCTTGTCGATCGCTTCGCTGACGCCAACCTCTTGCGCTGCCTGTGGGATCTCCCCGCGAAGGTGCGGAGCTATCATGGGAGGCGCGGTGTCCTGTCGAACAAGACGGCTGACCTGGGTCTTGAACAAAGCGGCCAATGCCACCAACTCTCCAGGTTTGACCACTCTCTCGCCTTTCTCAATGGCGATGTAGGTGGGTCGGCTCACATTGATATGCTTGCCAGCATCGAGTTGAGAGACTCCTGCCGCTTTTCGAGCGGCCGTCAGTCGTTGGGCTAGCGCACTCATGCAGCCCTCGACAGGCCCGGCGTCGGGCGACTAGGCGATGGAGAGTCAGCGTTCCTGGCGTAAACGCGGAGAACCTCGGCGGCATGGTGTTGGTGAAGCAAGATTAGATCCTCGGACGGTGCCGGCAAATTCGCCAGCGCGCAATGATCATCTAGCCGCTCTCTGATGCCAAGGTCTCCTCGTGCCCAACGCTGCGCTTGCCAGAGATAGCTCCGGAAGTAGTCGTCATTCAATGCGTTCGCTTGCTCCCACAGAGGATGGCTGTAGGGGGTGCGGTCGAACACTCCGGCGCCGTCAAGGGCCTGGTGTCGTTCAATACAAGCAGCGCAGTAGCCGCAGTGGGTGATGCCCAACTCCCGCCACGAGGTGTGGACGCAAGAGCGGGACTGTTGCGCCCAGTCGGACAGGCCTGGAGTGCTAGCAAGTTGCGCGACCATGTCCGCCTTGGTCAGGTGGGCGAACGGAAGGTCGAATCGGATGGGCCGTTCCAGCACATCACTCGCAAGGCGCGTCATCTTGGAAAGGAACGCCGGATGGGCTCCGCGCGTCGAGAAGCCGCTCGACAGACCACCTCCGACCAAAGGAAGATTGATCGCGCCATGACCGTTCTCGTAGATGTCGACCACGTCAACCCCGCAGGCGGCCGCAAGCACTGCGCCAGAAGTACAGAACAGAAAGCCCCTGGACCGCTGCGTCGTCTCTTGGTCACGGATGCGTCCCGACCTTTCAAGGCCCAATACGAACGACGCATGACCGATCGAGTCCACGTGCCCCAGAGCACGCTTGAGAGCATTGACCTGATCGAGAGCGCGACGGCGGATAGCTGATTGATGGCCCGCGGTCAGCAGCACAATGTCGCGCTGGCCTCCTTGTAGTGCGCAGGCCAAGCCAGCTGCAGAGTCCAGTCCGCCGCTATATAGAGCCACTCGACTGGGACGCCAATGTGATGGGAAGGCGAGCAGTTCCTGGTATCCGGCAGGCGCAGGTCGCTTCTGTGGCGAGAATGAAATGAGCCAGAAGTCACCGGATAGGAAATGCAATAGATCTGCCAGCTGGTCTACGACATGCGGCTGAGACCAGTAATCGAAGTCAGCCACATGGAAGCATACGGGAATCGTCCGAAGGCCCGCTTCATTTCTGAGGCTCGTTTTGCGTCGATGGATACGATCGATCGCGTATGCACCGGCTGCAATGCTGATGAAGTCAATCGAGCGGTCATCTACGCATGCCAGTAGATCTTGGATCATGGCTTGAGCGCTGATGCTCATGCGCCGCGTGGAATTACCCTCAACTTCCAGGTAGCCATTGGCGTAGTGGACTTGGAGTTGCGATGGGAGTTCAGCGAGCACGATCCGTCTCCGTAGGTGGCTGAGGCCGGGGAGCCGTCAACGACATTCCTACCAATTGTTTTGAACTCATGCGTGGCCTTGCAGTCAAGCGCCTCTTGAACGGCACCGGAGCCCCATCACGCAGCGCTGCTTCCAGAATGGCTCGAAGATCGGCTTCATAGCTACCGAACACCCTCGCGGCTTGGAGGCAGAGTTCGCTGCGCAGTTCTGGATCGCGGAAGCGTTCCTCGCGCCCAGCCCGGCACTCCGCTTGATCAACCAAGCGCTGCGTCAACAATCGGGCCGCAACCCTGGAGACTTCGACCGGATCGCTGCTCCGGCAGAGGTTGCGGGCCGCGTTCACCAAGTTTGCAAGCCCCTTCTCCGTAAACTGGGCAATGACGGCTTGAACTTGCAGGGGAGAACCAAGTGAGAGGCGGAGAAGCTGTGACAGAGGCGGACCGTTGCGGAGGGCGCCGTTCAAGGCGGCGCACATGCCTTCCATGTCCTCACCCATGGCAGCTGCTATTTCCTCTACGGAACAGCTAGGGTCCTTCAGTGCCTTACGCGTGCGAACCCATCGCGACGCGTGCCCCATATCGATGATTTCGTTCTCGGCCATGAACAAAGCCTACAAGCGACCTCATGCGATGTCAAATGGATCTTCTATTAAAATGTAAAAATGTAAAGAATTCCAACCTAAGACATTGATTTTAAAGAATTTATTTTTTGCGGGGTGCGCCATTTTTGCTCCCTGGCAAGTCTGGCCCTGGACTGCGCCGCCGTCCGAAGGGCGGTTGAGTCACCGATAGTGATTGGGTGTGCTCGGCTCCAATCGCGCATGAAGGTCCATGGCTCAACGGCTGACCTGCTCAGCGCCTGTCTACTCGCCCAAGATCTCGATCGTTTCAGGCGAGAATCCATAAACGCTGGCGAAGTTCCCTGACGCAAAGGTTTTCATATCATCCTCGTTGGCCTTTTCTACCAGCCAGTTCAGGCTATAGCGGAACGGGCCAGGTGAAGCGATCCATTGCCGCGTCAGGTCGTAGACCGCCACTGAGCCGAAGAACTTTTCGAATGTAGAGTGGACGATTGCCTGATCGCGGCCGGGCAGCACGCGCGGGAAAACACCGGTGTCGCCCAGCTTATCGACGAATAATGCGCCGTGCCTGTCGAACAGCGCTTCGATATCGGGAGATACGCGATCACCTGCCATCCAGGCGCCAGGCCAGCAAAAGAACTCAGCCCGCTGTGCTTTGTCAGCCATGAAGGCTTGAAAGTGGGCCAGCATCACGCGAATAGGGAGGTCGCCATCCTTGAACGCAAATGTCGTCCACTCGTGCCTGAGCGTGGCAAATCCTTCAGAGTTCTCGGGCCACGCGGCGACTGCGCGTGCGATGGCCAGGGGGGAGTCAAACTTAAGTGCCTTGGCAAGCTTTTCCGAGACTTCTTCATATTCATCAAACGAATAAGCTTTGATCGTAGTCGCAACCTCAGGGCAGAACATCCGAACGCCGGCTGCAAGGTGCGCGAAACGTGCGCCAGGATCGACATCGCTGATGAATGCTTCGGGATACTGGAGCGGAAGCGGAAAGCCCGCCCCGGGATTAATAGCCATGTCACAAACTAGTAGGAACAGCGCGACGACCGGGTCGTCAATCTCACTCGGCCAGCTGAGACCAGCTTGGGTCAAGAAAAAGTCAAATGCCAACCCATACACGCCGGTCAGCATGCCTATCTCTCGAAGCGCGTCCCAGCTGAGTCGCTTGCCCGACGCGAAGTGTAGGTATTGGATCTGAGCGAACCGCGCCTGACCCTCCATGATTTCACGCACCCCGATCGGAAAAGCGACGACCGGTGAAGCGAAGTAGTAGCCGTCGACCTGCAGCCGCCGAAGCTCGGCAATGACGGCGCTGATAATCTTAGGTTCCGGAATAACTTGGTAAGTAGGGTCTGCTGTGTTCGCCAGAAGGTGGATCACATTTCCGTATGTCACTCCGAAGGTGTGCCCCACTGACTCGAAAAGCGGATCTCGCACAACGGCCTCTCGTGCACGCTGGCTGAAAGTTAGGCGTCTGAAGGCATCGAAGTCGAATTGGTTGTTGACAACTATGTTCGCAATACCCAGCGCCGTTTCTGGGGTGGATGGGCCATCCAGGTGCTCTGTCAATTGCCGAACTGGCTTCTTGCGGCCCACCATGGCCGAAAGCGCTTTAAGTCGATAGTGATTGGCATGCGCTTCGGCCGGGTAGGTCATGCTCAGCATCAACCCATAAGTGGATCCAACGTGTTGCCACCAATGTACTGTCTCATGAAGGAAAACAGACATCGCCTCCACGTCCTCAAAACTATGCTGCGCCGAACTGATCCCTGATGGCAATGCAGCAAGGCGTTGATGGATTGGCTGGGAGAGTCGCAGCACGAACTCGAACGTGCTGTAGAGTCCTCGCCAGTTTTGTGAGTCGCCAGCGGAATAGATGGATTCTTCGGAATGTCCTAGGGAGCCAAGTAAGTCGGGGCTGAGAGAGGGCAGTTGATGAGCCATGATTCGATCCAATTTTGGGCGGATAGGTCAAAGGGCTGTGGTATGCCGGTTAGGCGCTCAGGTTGCCTATTTGGGGAATGCAAGTGAGGATATCTCCTGTCTTATCTGGTCGATCCTACTTCCCACGACTAGACCGTTCGGTCGAAGTTTCTTGATTTCGTGAGCCATAGCGATGACTGACAAGACGCCATGGTCAAAAAATGGATTGAAACCAATGACGTTTCCGGCCAGTCGGTTGGCTGGATTGCCGCCGGCGCGGATTCTGGCATAGGCATCGATTGCTGCATTCATGTCTCCGCTATTGCTGAATAGGAGGAGGGCACAGAAGGCAGATATCAGACTGTAGGAAAGCTTGCGCTCATCGTAGAGGAGCTTAGGAGGCCATCTGAACGAGCGCTCCTGGTCTACTATGAAGTAGGCTAGTTGTCTGACCTGCTTGTATTCCCGCTCAGTTGCGGAAGGATCTAAAATCAATGTGCCGAAACTTCGCTTGATGCGCGCCATGATGATGCTCTGATTCTGGCGCATAGCGTGAAGAGCATGGCGGTCGCGATTGAGGACTGCGTAGATGTCTTGGTTCTCGTCGATAAACTTCTGGTTTCCGAACTCGTTTGGATTGAAGTTGGGAAGCTTTGCCATGGCTGGCGTGAACTTGGGTGACAGTGATAGGTAGTGATAAGGGAGCTTCAGGAGTTCCGTGATGAAGTCTTGATCTACCTCGCACCGATAGGAATGGTTTTGCCTGATCTTGAGAAACCATTGGCGCATTTCACGTATGATTTTTTGGTCAAATATTCCAAGTTCTATGCCCTTGGAAACCCAATCTCCAATCAGTCTTGTCAGAGCTGAGTTGGTCGAGTTCAGTGTGACAAGATGGTCGTCCAAGGATGAGGTGCTGCCATCGGTCTCGAACTCGCAGAGCTCTAGATGTTCCGGGAAGCGGAAATGAGCCTGACTTGTAAGTCGTTTAGGATTTGTCTTGGAGCGACCGGCGACAACAACAGCCGGTCTTCCAAGGCCGCAACCAGGACAAACAATGTCGCCAGTGATGAAGTCTCTGTCCGCTTGGGATATGTGAGTGGGGTCCGGCTTGGCCGAGATTCCAGGATTCAACCATGTAAGCAGTTGCACTACATCGTATTCGCCCTTGAGAGTCGTTGAGTAAGCAGAGATCGGCATGGGTCAAGACTCCATAGACAGACGCTTGCGAGTGTAGCGAACGAACTCATCGTATTGCGGCGCGAACTTTCGTGCGCTTGCGTTCAAGGTTGCGGCGCTCTGCTTGATCCACTCCGGCCGCTGTCCACCTCGCTGGGTCCAAGGATATACGGTACTCAGCTCTGGGTTGTGATCATGGGGAACTGTCTCCTGCATGAAATCTTCAAATAGCTCATGCGCGGCTTTGTAGAGCTGTTTCCGCTTTTTTTCGATCTGTTTGTCCAGAAATTCAAGCTCTGGTCGATCCCATTCGCGAACGAAGTCGAACAAGTTTCGCAGATCTGAGCTGTGGTAGTCCCCCCCAAAATCGTGATGCTTGAGTAGTTGAATGCTAGGGTTGTGAGGGAAATCGCTGAGGAACTTTGCGAAAATATCCCGGTCATGGCGCACGCTTGCTTTTTCCTTCGAGGTGCCCAGGTAGGTAGAGACAATGGCTGCAATGCCTGCGGAGACGCTTGCCCCGTCCGAAAGGCTGAATGTCTTGTCAGTAGACCACGACACAGCAATGTTTAGTATCGGGAAGGCAATAGCCGCAATCCCGGCGGTAAGGAATATGATTCGTAGAATCATCGGGCAGCGTCCTTGAATACACCGCGCACCTTATACTTTAGATCGTCTTTGTCCTTTGGGAAGGGCAACGGTGCGAAAAGTTGCTTGTGGTTGTTCAGCGCAGTTTCCTGCTTTTGTCCCTTTGAGCTAAAAAATCCCATGGGTTTGCTCCTCGCTCTGTTGTACTTCGATAACGCCGGATGTTAAGTGATATCTGCTCGAAGGGCATAAGTTCGCTTGAAACGTAAGCAAGCAAGAGCGCACCTAGACGTTCCTGCGGAACGTGTGCGCAAAGGGCTCCGCCCCTTGAACCCCAAGCGCCGGCGGCGCTTGCGCAAATCAAAAGCCAAGGCATAAACGAAGCAACCCCACTGCTTCGGAGCGACCCTCATGGCCATCTACCATGCCAACGTAAAGACCTTCAGCCGCGCCAAGGGACATTCGTCCATCGCGGCGGCTGCCTACCGCGCTGGCCTGCTTCTCGAAGACGAGAAGACCGGGCAGCGCCACGACTACCGCCGCCGGGACGGCGTGGTCGAAACCCGCTGCGTCGCTCCCGAGGACGCGCCCGGCTGGGCACTTGTCCCCGCCGCACTCTGGCCTGCGGCGGAGGCGGCAGAGCGCCGCAAGGACGCCACGATCGCACGCGAGTTCGAATTCGCACTGCCGCATGAACTCGACGACGCGCAGCGATCCGCGCTGGCCATGGAGGTCACCCGTGCGCTGGTCAGTCGCTACCGGTTCGCAGCCCAAGCGAGCATCCATAGCCCAGGCAGCAAAGACGGCTTGAACTGGCACGTTCACGTCTTGGCAACGACGCGGCGCGTGGGGCCGGAAGGTTTCACGGAAAAAACCAAGGAACTGGACGGTGGGCCGTTGGGCAGGGCAGAGGTGCACTGGGTGCGCGAACTGATCGCTACCACCGTCAATGCCTACCTCGAGGCGGCTGGCCTAGGTATCCAGGTGGACCATCGCCGTTTGGAAGCACAGGCCAATGACGCCTTGGCCCGCGGCGACCTCGTGGCCGCTGCCGTGCTCTCGCGTGAGCCCACCAAACACGTGGGCAAGAACGCAACCGCCATGGCCCGACGGGGCCAGGCCTCTGAGCGCGTGGAGGCAAACCGCCGGATTGAAGAGCGCAACGAAGAAACCTTCCAAAAACTCGCCGTCAGCTTCGAGAGCGAGGGGCGAGCGATGGAAGTGCCCGACAGCCACAGCCACGAACAGGCCCAACGGGAGAGACTCCGTCTTGGGGCCCTGCTGCGCCTGTCGCTGGCCCGCGGGGCAGGGGACATCGAGGTCCGTCGCAACATCGAGATCAACGCCCAACGGCTGGGGTTGCTGGAGGAGAGCGCTCCCGGGGCACCGCCCCCCGAGCCGCTGTCCATCCCGGCGCTCGTCGCAGAGCTGAGCCAGGAGTGGGGAGCGCTGCGCCACGAGGGCGTGGCGCGGGCGCTCCATGCCACCCGCCAACTCTTGGCTTGGGCGGCCGAGCGCGCCGCGGCATTCGTCGAGCACACCCGGTTCGACGCTGACGTGTTGGAGCTCGCCTGGCGGTTGCGCGGATTCAAAGCCAGCCTGACGAAGTTTGCACGACGCCTGCGGGCCGAGCGACGCGCCTCCAAGCTCCTGCATCTCGCGGAGCGGTATTGGGAGAACTTCACCTTCAGCAATCCCAAGCCTGGCACCCCTTGGACGGAGCAGCACTGGAAGCAGCGCCGGGCATGGCGCTTGAGGATCTTAGAGAAGCGGAGGGCCGAGCTAGCTCAAGCACGGGCACGGGTCACACCGGAGCAAAAAGCCTTCTGCGAGAAGGCGGCAGCAGAGCGTGCCCACCACCTGGAGGCCTGGAGCCAGGAGATGCTCAGGCGCTATCCCCTCGAGCTCGACCGACCGCTGGTCCTTGGCTCCCAGGACGCTCAACCGACTGCGCTCTACGACCCGCCGGCCCCGGACCTTGCGCCGAGCGGCCCCCGTCCACCGCGCCCACGCTTCCACTGAAACAACGGTGCCCCGCAAGCGGGGCACTTTGTTGTCGGGGCCTTGGTGCGTGTCAGTGAAGTGTCGGCTTCGGCCTCTTCGTGTTCGCCACCGGATCCGGATCCAGGGTGTCTTTGCGTCGGCGGTTCTTTCGCCATTCTTCGACGGACGGGATCTCGCGCACCACGATGGCCTGCTGAGTGCGGGTCTCTTGTGGGCGCGGCGCTTGCGGCTGGGACAGCGATGCTGGCGGTGGCAGCGTCGGTCCAGGCTTGGGCGGGGCGTAGTCGTACACCGGAGGAGCGGAAGAGCCACCGCGGTATTGGCGCATCATTTCCCCGGCCACCTCCAGAGCGTGCCGGATGTCGTCGACGCGGTCGGGCAGGCGGCAGTGCCGCTCATGGCAAAGAAGGCCGCTGACGAGACGGCTGGCGATTTGAAGCGTGAGTGGTTCGGATTGCATGGATGCTCCTTTGAGCGAGTGGGAGGAGCTTTCATCCAAGCACCGAGTCGCCATCGCGCAAGTGCAAATTTCAGAGGAATTTCACAAATATAAATACGCGCTTCGAGGTCGTTTTTTGCTGTCCTGAGATGCCTAGAAGGAGTTGATCGACGGTCAAGGTTCGTCAGTCGACGGCGTGCCCCGGGACGTGAACCGCGTTGTTCCTATCAGCGTCGTGACGAGTGGCGCATCGGTTCATCGCACAGCAAGAGGGACGGGCCGTATGGGGGGATCCACATTGCACGCCTCCTCGGCTACGATCCCGCCGGCAGGACCATCCCTTGGGCACAATTTGCGGGTGCCCAGGTTGGAAAAGACGATCGGCATCAATGGGTTAGAGGAGTCTGCAAAGTGTCCCTCTCACTCCGCCAGTGTCAAGGAAACGCCCGCAAATCAATGGTTTGCGGGCGTTTTTCTTTTTTCCGACCTTGGACACTCGCTTGGACACATCCATGCGAGTCGCGCACTACCTCACGCGCGGCGAGACCGGCTGTCCTGGTCCAATTCTCGTGGACACCTCGATAGGGGATGATCATCCCCAACGAGGACCGAGCCCGACATGACATCCGCCCGCGTAGAAACTTCGATACCGCCTTCAAGCTGCAGGTGGTGCAGATGATCCGCGACCAAGGCCTGAGCGTGGGCCAGGTGTGCCGCGATCTGGATCTGGTCGATAGTGCCGTGCGTCGCTGGCTGGCCCAGTACCAGGCCGAGCAGACCGGCCAGCCGGGACAAGGCCGGCCGCTGACGCCTGAGCAGCAACGCATCCGTGAATTGGAGCGGGAGAACCAGCGGCTGCGTCAGGACAACAGCCTGTTAAAAAAGCATCGGCCTTCTTCGCCCGAGAACTGAAGTGATCCAGCACGTGATCCAGCAGTGGCAGGAGAAGGCCCGGATCGCTCGGCTGTGCCGATTGCTGGGCGTGAGTCGTTCGGGGGTGTATGCGGCCCGCCGACGGCGGTCAGCCCCATGCGCTGGCGCGCTCGCGGTCGCGATGCAGGCGGCCTTCCAGGCCAGCGGCGGCAATGACGGCAGTCGCCGGTTGAGTGCCAGCCTGAAGGCCCAGGGCCTGCCCGCTGGTCGCCACCGGGTCCGCCGGCTGATGAAGCGCCATGGCTTGAAGGCGCGCTGGAAACGCAAGTTCACTCAGACCACCGACAGCCGGCACGACTTGCCCGTGGCGGCCAATGTCCTGGATCGGCGCTTCAAGCCCAGCGCACCCGATCGCGGCTGGGTGGCCGACATCACCTGCATCCGCACCGACCGCGGCTGGCTGTATCTGGCCGCGGTGCTGGACCTGTACTCGCGTAAGATCGTGGGCTGGGCGATGGCGCCGACCATGCCGGTCGAGCTGGTCTGCACCGCCTTGCAAATGGCCATCGTCCTGCGCCAGCCCGCACCGGGACTGATCGTGCACACCGACCGTGGCAGCCAGTACGCCAGTACGCCAGTCAGGTCCATCGCGACCTGCTGGCCCGCCATGGCCTGACCGCCAACATGAGCCGCAAGGGCACTGCTGGGACAACGCGGTGATGGAGCGGTTCTTCCTGAACCTGAAAATAGAGCGCGTCTGGCAGCGCCGCTACGCCAACCCCGTCGAAGCCAGCGCCGACATCACGCACGACATCGTCGCCTTCTACAACACACAACGGCTGCACTCCGCCCTCGGCTATCCGATCACCGGCCGACTACGAAAACGCGGCGACCTGAAATCCCCCATCGCGGTGTCCACTAAAACCTGACCAGGACAATACGCTCGTGCTCCCCATGAAAGACCAAGCATCTGCTTGGCAACGGAAGCTCCCACTTGGTAATGATTTTCAGGTGCGCAGACCTACCTGTCTTAGCTAAGCGCTCCTTGACCTTGTAAGACAGTTCCAAATGGCAAATGGCCGCAGCGCAAGCGCCTTTATCGGTTAGCAGCGACGCATTGCCTCGATTGTGCCGTCTCGCTTCAGCGCCAGCACGTGGTCTGCGCTATCAACGGTCTCCCTACGGTGCGCGATTTGGACGATGGTCAAGCCTAATGACTTAAGCCCCATGTTGATTCGATTTTCTGTTTCGGAATCTAGGTGGCTGCCGGCTTCATCCAAGATAACTGCAGAGGGCAGTCGGTAGAGAGCTCGCGCAAGCATCATTCGCTGCCGCTGGCCTCCCGAGAGTGATGAGCCCATGTGAACCTGCCCCCTGAGAACGGACGCCAAGAAGCAGCGGGTTAAGCGGCTCGCTTCAGTGTCTTGGCATAGTCGTTGGGGGACAGGTATCCAAGCGCCGAGTGCAAGCGAGTGGGATTGTAG
>Ga0105251_10000558_pt1 | contig 34966 bp, 50 predicted proteins | sample KBSS64metaG_FD_80424 | JGI IMG/M metagenome (GOLD analysis project Ga0105251, IMG submission 80424) | Switchgrass rhizosphere microbial communities from Kellogg Biological Station, Michigan, USA - KBS S6-4 metaG | ecosystem: Host-associated > Plants > Roots > Rhizosphere > Soil | place...
AGGCGTTGGCCTGGTTGGAACGTCCGAACCAGCATTTGCTGATGTGGGACCAACCTGAGTACCCGGCACTGCTCGCCCAGATAGATGATGCCCCGCCGCTTTTATTTGTCGCCGGCGCCCCCGGGATCCTGTAAGCGCGCGCCCGATTTGGCACCGCTAAGCGGCATGTTTGGCATTGGCGAGCAAAACAAAAGCCAAACTCTTTGGCGCGAGGTTTGGCACCGACTTCATGCTCTAGTCAGGATGGCTGCACGGGCCAGTCAATGACTGAAGGAAAACCTGCCTGATCAGACACACGATTGACCTGGATGCTGTACAGCTTCCAAGTCGTCAGACTCGTCATGTCGGATTCGGTTGCGGTTTCCAAGTCCACCGCGTATTGCAGTGGCGCGATGCGTAGCGCCGCCATAGCAAGCAAGCTGTCCCGCTGGGCGTTAGCTGTCGCGACCATCTGCTCGCGGGTCGGGGCGTTTGCCGCTGTTTGAGCTGCCCGTGCGGCGGCCAACCCAGCGGCGTCGAGTAAGGTTAGGCTGGGGTCAATGAACTCATCTTGCGAACCGTCAGACTCAAAGGCGTAAATGCCACCGTCTTTATCCTTGTAGTATTTCATTAGCGAAGCTCCGCCCAGTTTGAGAATGTGCCGCTGTACGAATATGTGCTTCCAGGAGGAATAGTCGCCGTCAGAAAGTAATTCCCCCCGTAAGTCGCAAAGGTGTATGCCGCAACAACACCCCCCACCGTGATAGAGCGCGCATTAGCGTCTGCGGTTACGATGTTGACCTGTATAGGACGGCCGGTGGTATTCGTGTAGTTGGTGTTTGCCGCTCGTGATGCCTTCACATCCTGCCAAGTCTGACCCACAGCGAAGGCCGCATCCTGTCTAGCGAGACCTACCGCTGTGCCGTTTGAATGGGTCATAACCGGTTGAGCCGCAGTGCCATCAGTAAATCCGGCACTCGCACAGAAGCTGCTGTTCAATTTGGAATTCAGCAGTCCGTTGCTTTCCGTTTTCGTGTAGGCATCGCCAATACCATACCCGCCCAGCGTCGTCGATTTGCTCGCCTTTCCCGCCAGAGCGTTGGTCACCGTCGCAGCAAAGTTGGGGTCATTTCCCAAAGCGTCTGCAAGCTCTTTCAGCGTATCGAGCGCTGCCGGTGACGAAGCCACCAATGCGGCAACGGCTTGTTGTATGGCGGTGGAGGTCTCAGTCTTGCTAAAGACGTCAGTAATCCCGGAAGCTGAGATAGTCGTCGGCTTGCCGCTCAGCTTCGCCCAGGTAAAAGCGGCGGCTTGAATTGCCTGAACCGCCTTGAATAGCTGAGAGTCGTCGCCGGGGTCGATGGTCAAACCAGCCCCTACAATGGCATTGACCAGTTCTCGCTGAACCGCATTGAGCCATTCAACGGTGATAAGCGTCGCCACCACACCGGTCCCAGGTTGACCGCGTACGAACTCCTTTGAGCCGTTAGCGGTAGAAGTGCTATCCCCAACTCGTTGCATTAGTTGTTGTCTCCGTAGCCAAATAACAAGAAGGACTCGGCTGGCTTCACCTGGCTGAGTCGGCATTCGAGCGGTTTGTTTCCCCAGTACGTCACTGGATCATCTGCAGAGGTCACCCCTGCCGCTGCATAGGTGACCGTTACCTCTGGCGCGTTCACGCGCCAGGCGTAATCCCAGTCGCCACCGTTCACAGGGTCGTCCGCATGGGCTTCTCCTGCCCTTGCGGGCCGGAAAGTGCTGATGGTTATGTCGTAGCCCAAGGACTTAGCGAGGGCGACGAAGAAAGACTTGCTTTGCCCACCCCGCGCTCCGAGCTTGCTGACGACTGCATTTACTCGTTGCTGCGTCGATTGCTGAGTACCAACAAGGCAAGGGTCAGGCAGCGCCAAGACCCTTTCCCAGTCAACAAGACCTGCACCAGTGTCAGGAAATATTGCGTCGTAGACCTGGTCAGTTGCCTGCTCTGCCTCAGTGAGCGCAGCAGCCTCGGCTTCGATCACAGCCGATAGGTTTTTGGCGTTGGGGGCGTAAGCATCAAGCGGGAGCATCAACCGCAACTGATCCGATAGACGAGTCATACCATCGGCACCAGGGTCAGGGTGCCCGGCCTGATCCAGCCGATCAGGGAGCTATCCGACGATGCTGCAACGTTTCCAGATGGAGATGTTACAGCCCGATCAGAAACGCCAGGCAGGCTGCTGATCATCGTTTCAATCTGGGACCGCCGCAGGCCCACTTTCGGTTTAAGCGTGCCCAGCAGTTCCTCGTATGCTTTCTGCGCTGAAACCTGAACCGCATCTAGTTCGTACCCATCCTCAAGCTCTACCTGCGCAATCGAGTCAACAACGCGCACAGTCGGCACGAACACCAATACGTCCGCATATACAGAGCACAGCGACTCGATGTGCGCCTGGCAGGCTTGGACAACGGTCGGCGACGGTAGGCCGCTACTTCCGGTGATGGCGATATCGACTGACCCGCCACCGCGACGTTTCGGCAGGACCAGCGCGTACGAGACTCCATCGACTTCTTTTGCCCAGCGCTCATAGTCGTAGTCGGCGCCACCTACCGGAGGTTTCCGCATCACGTCCAATAGGCGAGCTTCCAGGGAGTCCACAGTCTCCGCGTCTTCGCCACCTGTCGTTGCTGCGGAGAAACTTGCCGATGCGCTCATACCCAACGGCGGGCTTGTGAGTGTCAGGACGCCAGAGAGGTTATTGAGCTGTGAACCTGGGGTTTCTGCTCGGACCAAGACCGAAGCAAGGCCTACCGAACTCAACTTTACGTCGCTAACGGTCAAGAAAGCAGCGCCCGTCGCGGTATGTGTCAGGCGTGAGGATGCCAGCAACGTTACATCAGGCGTTCCAGTCAATTGGACTGGCCCCGTGGATGAGACAGCGTCCTTTAACGACAGACCGCGCAAGCCTGCTCCATGGATGACCTCTTCGTCGTCGGCTTCGTCAGGGAAGATCTGTCTATAGAGCCAAGCAAGCTTCTGATAGTAGCCTTCCAGTGCCGCCGCAAATGACGCAGAACGCACGTAGTTATCGCTATCACTGCCGATGTCCGCCTCAGCATTCAAGTTGCGAATATCGCGCAAGATGTTGCTCAGTATCGCGTCGTAAGTCGGAACGGTGAGTGCCATCAGATAACCCTTACAGGATGCTGAAATACTTCCTCGACGCCTGCGCTGTCGATCACCGTGATCAGCAGAAGCAACCAGCCATTGTGGGACTGTTCAACGTCGACCAAAAAGGACGTGGCTCGCCCATCGTCAACCATCGGCTGTAGAGCCTCTGTTGCATATTGATTGGCAAGCTTGCCGACTCTGGATAGGTCCTTGGAGCGGCGCAGTAGGTACAAACGCGAGCCCAAAGTGGGATCGGCCCACCAGGAGCCGAGCGGCACGGTGAGCCGGAGATAAATGGCGTTGGCAAGCGTCTTAATACGCTTGCCAGTTAAGTCGCCTGATTTTGGGTCTATGCCTGCGTCCATTCGGGCATGATGGTGGAAGAGGTGATCGCTTGGTCTTTCTCGACCGTACAAACCACCCCTATGTTTAGTACCGCAATCACATACTGATTGTGTCGCTTGAATTAGGGGAGATGCTACCTTGCGCGAGGATGTTTCCGCTGGCCCCAATGCTACCCGAAGTCACGATGTTGCCCTTCACTGCCAGCCCCTGTTCTACCGTTACCGTCCCGCTCGTTTCCAGCAAGGGCGTCTGGAACGATACCTTTTTGTTGGCTTTCACGATCAGCGTATCGGTCTCCACTTCGATCACCCGGCCGCGCTTGAGATGCACCCTGTCTCCCTCGTCCGTGTACAGAGCGACCTCTCCATCTTTCAGCGTCAAACGATACCGACCATCTTCACTGGCCACGACCACAGCATGCTTACTGTTCCCACCTACCGGGATACAGATGTACTCCGCACCGGCCAGCGGCGAGGACGTGAACCCATAGTGCTGGAACAACTCTCCCGCTACAGCCTCACCGGCCAGCCCCTGCATCTCCACCCCGGTCAGCTTTCCCTGATTCGAGCTGCTGGCCACCGCTCGAAATGCCTGACGCACGCTACTGCGCTCACGGGCTGCCTGCTCCCGCATCATCCGTCCTAATGTCTTCACTAAAGCCCCTTAACCATTTCGATAAATGCAGAGTCCGGGTTGTTCTTCCCTTTGTGTTTCTTCAGCTTGGCGCCGTCGAGCACCCACATCTTGTCTTCACGCAGCCGCAGTTCGGTGATCGCTCCCTGACTTCGCGTAAGTCGCAAAGTACGAGCCATCAGGAAGTAAATGGCGTTCAAACCATGAGGCTCGCTTCTGACCCTCACACGCTGACCCGGCGTCCATACGGAACCATTGCCGCAACGGTGCCCCTTCACAATCGCCCTTATTTCGAACCCCTCCAGCCGACTGTCAGCCAGCAGTTTGCGAGCGCGGGTGGTCGCCATGTCCTGGTTCTCGGTACTGCTGTCGACCACCACTTTAGGCCGGAAAATTCCTCGCTTGGCCAAGGTGTCGTCCTGGATCACAGATCGCAGGTGCGAGCGAGTGGTATCTAAACCGTCATTGTCATACTGACCGTGCTGACCGAGCAGGGTGATCTGACTGTATCGGTTGGCGATGGACCGGCGAACGCCAAGGCGCTCCACGTTGTTACCTTGACCGTCGCGGCTCAAGATCAGTTCGGCCACTGGTGGGGCCTCGTAGTTCGGACCACCAACGACCAGCGTGCCGTCGGGATCAAACCATGGCCACAGTCCGTTAGCCTCGGCGACCTGCATCAGCGCCTCCCATGCAGATTGCCCTGGCTCGATCTGCACACGGCGACGTGACTTTGCCGTGTCCGTCTGGATGCTTATCTTGCTGATTCCCAGCGGCTTCACCACCAGGTTAATGACCTCAGTCAGCGACGCCTCTCGCATCGATACGAATGGGCATGAGCAATCGACCAGAGCAGCAGCACCGTCGCGACCATTGATACGAATCGCGACGCCTTGGCGGTTCACGTCGTGCTCGAACTCGTCGACCTGGCCGGTCAACACTCGGTCACGACCAAGATTGAGGGTGCAGCTCGCTCCCTCTACTAGGACAGATGGCAGAGAAACGGTGTCTTTGGCATAAAGCTCAAGTTCAAAAGCATCGGATGGCGTGAGCAAGTCCGACTCAACAGACCAGCCATCCCACGTTGCGTGGGTGAGTCCACCGATAGTCAGGGTAATAGCGTCACTTTGCGTAGGCACGGAGCACCTCACCTGGTTGGATGTTGTAGGGAGAGCCCAGACTCGGATTCAATCGCGAAAGCTCGATGGCCCGCGAGTGGTCGCCGTACCAACGATGAGCGAGCACCCGCAAGCTTGCAGGCGATTCAACGGTGCGCTCGACCAGAGGCGGACTGAGCAGGATCACAGAGCGTGCTCGGGCTTGGATCAGCCCGGCCATGGTGCGCAGAGCATCAATCACCGGAAGCGCGGTCTCCACACCGTACAGACGCCTGTGCAGCAGGATTGCCGACTCAATAAGCGACCTGGAAAGATTGACCAGTGACTCCAGATCGCCCGGACTAAGGGTCTGGGTGGCCGCTTCATCCTCAATAACAGCAGACACGGCCTGCGCATTTGCCAGCGCTGTCTCAGTGACGATCAGAACCACCAGTGCCAAACTGGCCGCATCGACTGGGTCGGTGGGCATGCTGTCAGGGATCACTGAAGTATCTGGCTCACTGCCCTGCCTGGCACTGATGAGCAGCGCTGTACCAGCTCTTGATGCCTGCGCTGTCAAACTGGTGCTGCCCGGCACCGTGGCCGGGACACCGCCTCGGGACAGCAGCTCACGCGACGATGAGGGCGTGGTGTTCTGGATGACGGCGCGAATCTCAGTCGGCGTCCGGGCCAAGTCCACCAGCGGGTCGAATGCAGACAACGGATTGCTGGTGGCCATACTCACAACCTGCGACACCACACCCATGATCTGGCTACGCAGTTGCTGCAAGCGAAGGCCAATGCCTGGCAGCCCCAAGGCCTTCTCCATAAAGCCAGTCCAGCCGCCACCGATCCAACTTTGTATCTCAGTGACCAAGGAATCGATTTTGGCCAGCAGGTCAAAGAGTCCGTCCTGCCAGGTGGTCTCGTCCTCCGCATAAGCCGACCAAACAGCCGTCCATACAAGGTCACGATCAAAGAACGGCTCATCAGGTGTGTGCTCCACAAACTGGAGGGCCACTTCGGCATAGTCCGGGCGCTCGGCGGTGTGATGCACATTCATTGACCGAGTGACAACAGTAAGACTGCCGTAGATGGGATGCACCAACTCACCCGGCCCTAGTACATCCAAGGCATCAAGCAACGCTCTTAGGTAGAACTCATAGTTTGGACCGTTGAAGATGACGCGCAGGGAGAACGCTCGGCCACCTCGCCCCAGATCCTCAGCCGAGTCACCTTGCTTGTAAGGCGTTCCATGCTGGCTAGTAAACCACTGAGCCTCTAAGTTTTCGTCCGCAACATCGAGAGGAATACCTCGAAAAGAGGCATCCAGCAAGTTCTCTTTCCAGCTCAATTTCCACGCCTCACTTGAATATCAGTTCTGCGCTCAACTTCGGCTTGCACCATCTCAGAGTTAAGTCGCAGTTCTAAAACCAGCGGCTTATCGATCAATGAGCGCAATCGTTGTTCGGCCATGTTTTCTCCACCCTGTTGCAGTGGGCCAATACCTGCCTGAGTCAGGCGGCTCGCGGCGTTCTGCGCCCAACTAACAGCCCCCTGCGCAGATGTACCAGAAGAAGTGAGCCCGGTTTGTTGCATGGCCAAGCGCTGGGCTTGGCTGGAAAGCCAATCACTTGAGGCGTCCGGATTATTCTTGGCCAGATCAATGCGGTTTTGATAAAACGAGGTGTTATAAGCTTTCTGACCAGCCGTGCCCAACTTGGAGTTCTGAGCGGCCCGCAGCCGACCTTCATCTGTGTTCTGCGTAGAACCGCTGGTAAAACCACCAATGGCAGCCAGACTTACAAGCCCCCATGGAACTGGCGGAACAACTTTCGGCGTCTTGTTACCGACATCAGGAATTGGCGGGGTCATGCCTGTTGCTGGCCAGTTAGTAACAAATACCGAACTTACGCCCGTCGCTTCTTCCAACACTTTACCAACGGCAATATTTTTAAGAGTTTCAGGGCCACCCATAAACTTGTTGATAAGTGCGCCTGCACCCGCTGTAGCGCCGCGACCGGCAATATATCCACCAACACCAACAGCGGCACCACCCGCCAGCATCTGCTCACCCGAAAGATTTAAGTCATCGAGCAAGTAACTACCGAACTCCGCAAAACCTTTATTAAGAGGCTTGGCCATGCGGTCAATCGCCTCTCCCAAGGTTGCTTTAACTCGCGCCCCAGTACCGGTGGCACTCTCAACGTTATCTTTCAGGTCACTTTCAAAGATCGGCTTGGCGCCTTGAATGTCTTTTGATTGCTGTTTAAACGTGTCGAGCCTATTGCCGGTAAGCATGATTCGCATACCACGAATAGTGTCTTGGTCCATACCCTTGAACACGGCACCCATAAACTTTCCGCGCTGCTCGTCGGTTTTCATCCCGTCGTACTTGCGTTTCAAATCCGCAAATACCTCCTCAGGGTTGCGCGACGCACCTTTTTTATCGAAGAAACTCACACCAGACGCTTTCGTGACTTGGTCACGATAAGTCTTGTTGCTGAATACCCGCAGGGTTGATTCGGCAAGCGTGCCCAGACGTTCGGGCTGCATCTCAACGGTCGATAGCGTCTCGGTAAATGCCAGGGCCTGCGACAGCGACATGCCCGCCTGCTGCGCTGCACCACCGATTTTCGGGAACAGATCGGCCAGGTTCTCCAACTCGGCGTTCCCCTGACGCCCGGCGACGGTCATCTTTTGCAGCAGATCGAGCGCTACACCTGCTTGGTTTAGGTCGAGGTTAAAGGCGCTGGCACCGGCAACAACGGCTTTGCCCAGTACCGCCGAGTCGGCGCCAGTAACCGCCGTCGCCTGGCCGACTGCATCGGCGGTCTTCTTGGAGGCGCCGTAGTTCACACCCGAAGCGATCAAGGTATTGAAACCGCTATCCACGTCGGTTCGGTCGAGGCCGTACTTCTTGGCAATCCGAAAACCTTCGTTGCGCCACTCTTCGCGCTCCGCGTTCGTCATGCCTGCTGTCTGCTGTGTTCGGATCAGTGAGCGATCCAGCTTGGCACTACCCGTCAACCCGGCACCGACACCGACACCAATGCCCAATCCGGCCAGCTTGCCTTGTGCGCTCTGGCCGAAGTTCTTCAACCGGTTGAACTCATCACGCACCCCACCAGCCAATCGTTTGAGCAGACGCAGGTTGCTGCCGCCAGACTGAGCGAGACGGCGCATGCTGACTTCCGTCTTGTCGACAGACTGACGGAGCTGATCAGCACCCTCTTTGGCTGCTTTGGCCAGCTCGGTTTTGGTGTCCTGCGCGGCTTTGCGCCCAGCTTGGCCCATGCTCTTCAACTCGGCACTAGTCTGGGTGACGCCCTGCCGGAATACGCCTTGCCCCTGCGCCGATTCACGCAACGCCTGGCGCACGATCTTGTAGCTCGCAGCACCCGTCTGAGCGGACCTATTGAGGGCCGCCCCAGTCTTGTTTGCCTCGTCGCCCAAGGCCTTCGCACCGTCTCTAGCGGTCTTTTTGAGGCTCTGCTCAAGGGCTTGAATTTCGCGACGACTGTTGCCGGAGGTCGCTTGAATCCGCAGGGCAACCCGTAAATCACTCATTGCAACGACTCCAACAGGTTCTTACATAAAGAAGAAAGGCCCGTCTCCGGGCCTTGAATCAGTGAACGGTGGGAGCAAGTTCCGGTGCCTCGACCGGTTGCCAGCTCAGATCGGCGCCGCCACCCGGCGAGCGGCTGACGATGAACCGGCCGCTGCCTTCCGGCTGAAAGCCAAGGCGCTGCGCAGATTCCCGCAGATCGTCCTGGAAGGCCTCCATCGGGCATTTGGCCCCGACCACCAGCACCGAGGCCCCGCGTCTGGCCCGTAGGTTGTTCTCCAGCGTGTGAAGCTCGACCGCGCTCAGCGGTACTGATTGATGCTGATTCATCGCTTCTTTTTCCCCCTCGCGACGTACCTGGACGTGTTCTTCTTGCGGCCCAGCAGAAGATCGATACGGGTATCAATCTCCGGCCGGGTCATGTTGCGGATCTCGTCTAGGCGGTAGCCGTGGCGGACGAGTCCGTGCTCAATTTTTCGCCAGTCGAGGGTGCTGCCTCGCTCGGCAGCGCGAGCTTTTTTTCCAGCGCCTCGTCCGCTTCAGCAAGGGTCGCCAGATCCACCTCGGCCAATTGCTCCAGGAGCAGCTCAGTAGTCAGCGAGTCCAGAGGAATGTCGCCCAGCGACAGCAACTGGCGGCGATAGGCCTCGACCGTGATCAACTGGAGCGGGCCTTGGGGGTGAAGCTGCTGGGCAACGACCATGTCACCGGCCACCGGCACACGAAGGGTAAACGTCTTGTGACGACTCCCCGCGAACAGCACACCGATACGCAGTTGGCCGGTGGTGGTCAGGCCATCCCAAGCTTTGGAAGAAGCGGTCATGTCATTACTCCGAAGACGAATATCTGAGGGCGGAAAGGGTCAGGTCGCGAGTGGCCTCGCCTTCGAGCTGGTACTTGCTGCCCATCTCGATCAGCGCCACGCCGGTCCAGCTCTCCTTCTGGCCGCCGCCGTCGACCGGCTCAATGGTGATCTTGGCGTCAATCATGGCCCGCCAGTTCGGCTCACCGGACTTTGGAATTGCAACGGAGACGCGCAGATCGTGCTCCTCCATGCCTGCCGCAGTGCCAGATGGAACGCCCGAGCGATTCATGGTCTTGACGACGGTTCTCCCCGTTTTCAGGGTGTGGTCCAGGGACTTGATCTCATAGTCCGAACCGTTGATGGTCAGGACGATCTGCCCGACGTAGTTATCCGACATGGGATTGGCTCCTTGTTACAGCAACAGATCGATACGACCGGCAAACACATGCAGGCCGTTCACGACATCGGTTGGAATGGCGGCGTTCAGCCGGTTGACGTCTTGAGCAGAACGCTCAACGATCAACGATTTAGCGTTGGCCGCGACCTCTTCGACGATCTCCAGAGCCTCCAGCTTCTCCAGAACGTCGAGCAGCTCGCTGCGCACTGCTCCGGGCGTCTTACTCGACAGCTTGGAGCGAGGGAAGCGCAGACGGATTCGGTCGCGGCAGGCCTGGCGCACGTAATAGAGGGTGCGGATGGTGGTGAGGTCGAGCAACGAGACATCCGTGGCTCCGGCCGCACTCTTGGTGTAGGTGGTGATCGCTCGAACGATCTGCACCAGATCACCGGGGCCAACTTCGAGCGGCGTGATGCCGTTGCTGAGACACGCTTCCTGCTCGGTACGACCCAGCCGACTCGCAACGGGCGGCACCGTGATGCCCGTCAGTGTCAGTGTGTTGAGCGGACGCGCCGGATCTTCTTCCGAGGCGATCATGGCGGCATAAGCGGCCGCGACCTGCCGGGCGGTAGAGACAGTGCCAGGCAGCAACGCGATGGAAATGGCACCGCAGTTCAGAGCGGTGGCCAGCGCGGTTGCAGCCGACAGTGTCGAAGTAACAGCCGCGACCCCAATGATCGATTGCTGCTCGATGGAATCGGTGTAGATGTTGATATGGGTACGCAACGCGGTGAGCGCGGTCTGGCTGAACCAGGCTGGAACCAGAATGGTGTAACCCCCCAGCGCCGTGGCGGCCAATGCCGCCGAAATGTCCGGTTCTGTACTGCCACTGACAGTGATACCAACGCAGGACACAGCTGCATAACGATAGGAGGCGAGCACGGCGGCAACCATCTCTTCAGCCACTTCGCCGAACTGGGCGAGCGCTTCAGGCGCACTGAATACTTGAGCGGGTACGTGAGGCAACGCTGTCGCCTCTGCACCCAGCGGAACGATCAGACAGATGCTCTGCGCGTTGGTGGGCAAATTGCGCACCGCGAGAGCGAGGTTGAACTCCATGTACACGCCGGGCTTGCGGATACTGGCCGGGATGGTGTCAAAAGTTACGGTCATTCTTCGGTCCCCTTAGCGGAGTTTTTGGCACTGCCCTTCGTCGAGGTCGCGGCCGATTCATCGACTCGCTTCAACTCGCCCGAGGCGATGCGACGCAGGTAATAGGAGTGCTCTGGCACCGTCACCGGCTCAGCCGGTTCGGGTTTGATATGGTCCGTTACCTGCTGACCCGCGACCGGCATCAGCGGCACGGGGTGTTCAGTCGCGATCACGCGCATCACAGATCCCTCAATTCGATCTTGTCGGTTGCAGACCCTACGGGGTTGTCCGACGGGGTGTGGTAAGTCAGGTCAATGCCTTCCAGCATCGGCATTTCTTCTTCAGGAATTGTCCATTCCAAGTCGACGGCGAAGCTCTGGCCCAGTACCGAGAGGTGGCTGGTTTGGAACTTGCCATTCACCAGGTTGGCAAAATCGGTTGGTGAGACCCTGGCGCCGTTTTCCTTGTGTTGCCAACCAGTCAGCAGTCGCAGGCAGGCTTCCCAGATCCAGTAACTGCCCGGATCTCTGGCCACTGAACCGCGCCGGGTTTCGCGCTCACCGCGCACCGAGGCACTGGCAATAACCAGCCGAAACACCACGGCGGCCTTGTAGCGCCGACTCTGACCAGCCTTGCTAAACACCACCCGAGGGGTGGTGATCAGCACGCTGGGTGTCAGTTTGAGCATGTCGACCATCAAATCCGGGTCGCTCAGTTCGCCGCCGTAGCTGTCCAGGTGCAGCCGTGGGAGCTGGTTTTTCAGCTCTGCCAGCCGCGCCTGGATGGCGTCTTCCAATTCGCCAATCATCACAGCCGACCCAAGGTGTTGCGGTTGAACATCCGAGGCTGCTGCACAATCAGCGGCCGAGACGAACCTGATTCAGATGCGCCGCGTTTCTCATCCTCGGTGGCTAGGCTCTGCAACCGCTTGATGATGTCCAGGTAGCGCAGGCGCACTGCCGATTCAGCCCCGGCTTTTTCCCCGTACAGGTGAAAGCGGGTCAGCTCCGGCAGATCGTCTGCCACCCAGCCCGGCGCATCCTCACCAGGCTGCCGATAGCGGAGGTAAAACTGCACCTCGCTCCGGGCGCGGGTCGCGGCGTCGGCCATCCGTGCCAGCGCTGCCACCGCCGCCGCAATGTCCTCGGCCTCCCAACCATCCAGCGAATCACCCTTTGCCGCCGCTTCCAGCAACTCAGGCTCAATCGGCCGACTGGTGGCTGGCACGGACAGGTCGGCCATTTCCTTGGCACCGAAGCGATTGACCAGGATCAGCGCGGTCGGGAGCGAGAGGTTCATTTATCGGAATCCTTTCCCGAACCACGCTTGTTGCGGCCAGCCGGTTTATCAGCGTCTTGCTTGGCTGGCGTTACAGTTCCTGCGTCAGGACCCGACGGCGAAGGACTTGGCGCACCCTGCGACGCGCTCTGCGACGTTTCAGTACCGCCGGAGTTGTCGAGCGTTGTATCGCTTTCATCGTCTGGTGCCTCCGGGCTGACCTGCACAGGCTTGAGGTGTTGACTGATCAGTGAGAGCAGCGCATCCCCTGCGATGCAAATCACACCTTCAACCGTTGGGTCTGCTGGCTCCAGCGCTTGAGCGTCGGTGATGATCAGGGCTGGTGCGGCTTTCTGTTGCTCCAGAACTCTCACCAGATCTGCCGACGCGGTCTTCAACCCGGCGCGAGCGCTCTCCAGTGAGTGCTCCAGTGAGGCGATGCGCTCGCCCATTTCCCCCAGCAGCGAGTCATCCTGACCGGCGCTGTCGAATGGCTCGGCCTGCTCGACCACTACCAGTTGCGGATCTTTGCGAAAGGCATTGAGCTGTTCTTCGGTCAAGGCGCCGTCGGGATAGAACTTCCCAGCGGCCGAGTGCGCGATGCCGCCACGGCGGAAGCCGTCACGGCGCGCAGTGATAACTACGCCCATGATCAGCCCCCTGTGCCGGTCGAGCCGAAGGCCATCTGCCAGAAGCCGTAACCACCAGCGGCACGGGCTTCAGCACCAAACTTGAACTTGCGACGGTTGAATACGTCGTCAGCCTCGGCATCGGTCTGCTGCACGAACACTGGCGCCTTGCGCTCCTGGTAGATGAAAGGACGCACGGGCTTGCTGGTGTCCAGCAGGAACCAGGCGGTGTCAGAGGTCAGGCGCGCTTCCACGACCAACTCGGCGGTGCCCTTGTAAGGGTTCGGCTTGCCGTCTTCCAGGCGTTCGAGCGTCAACAGTGCGCGGGCTGTGTCTTCCAGCGCTGGCGGCACCAGGAGCACAGTTGGGATGGCGTTGATCGGGCGGCCATCTTCATCCTTGAACTTGCGCATGGCGGTACGTGCCGCGCCGTAACTTGCTTGGGCCGCAGCCAAGGTCGAGATGCTGAGCACTTTGGTGCTCATGTTGCTGACACTGGTGTCCGCAACCGGGTGGTCGGTATCGAAGAAGTATTGGCCGTCGTAGCAGAACTTGGTGAAAGCGTTGTTCACCAGCTCAAAGACGATCTCGTCAGGCAGTTGCTTGGCCGAGAAACCGGCCATCTGCGCCTGCGGCGCATAGATGCCCATCTGGTCATCTTCGATGTGATTGCGGTCAACTTCGACGGTGGCTTCAAAGTCCTCGTTGACTACCGAATAGCTGTAGGCCTTGAGGTTCTTGACGTGCTTCTCGCCGATCCAGCGACGCATCTTGGGAAACGCCGAAAGCCATGCATAAAGGTTGCTGCCCGTGCTGGACGGCACCTTCATGGCGATCTTGTCCCAAGTGCTGGGCGCCGAAGTGAACGCGTTGTTGAACAGGGTTTTCAGGCCGACGAAGGCCGCCTGAATGGACGATTTATTGACCAGCATGCGCAGTGCGCTCCTTTATAAGAGGGTTACTCAACCCAGACGCCGTCGGAATCGATACCGACGATGCGACCAGCAGCAGAGCGAGTGCCGCTGCTGTCGGTGGCGGCGACGGTGGCGTCGTCGACGATGTAAGCGGTCTTGAGCATTTGGGCCTGAGTGACGGTGCCGTCGTTGGCCCATTTGAATGCGCGGTTGCGGTGAACCGTGACGGTCACTGCACCATCGGCGCCGCCAGTGTTGTCTGCCAGATCCTCGGCACGGCCCGCATAGGTCAGGCCCGTGGCTGCCTTGCCGGGGATGGCAAAGCCGCTGGCATTCAGAACGACCATCGAGCCACCGAAGATGCGCAGACCGGCGCCAACGCCGATGACAACGATGTCGGTGTGTTTCATGGGGGTATTGCGATCAGCACTCAGCGGCATGACTTAAGCCTCGTTCTTCAGGGTCTTGGCGAACTCGACCGGGTCGACACCGAACTGGGCGCACATCGCTGCCTGTTCGGCGTTCAGCGCAGTGGCGGTGCCGGGATCTTTGGGCTGGATGCCGGACAGGCCGGACGCTTCGGCAACGACCGGTGCCGCTTGGACGTACGAACGGAAACGGTCCAGGCCGCCTTGCTCGGCGCAGGCCGCACGGTGGTAGTCAGCAGTGGCCGGGGTGATCTTGCCCGCCTTCAAGGCCGCGTCGATCTCGGTCTTGATAGCGTTGTCATGCTCGGAGCGCTGATGAGTGGCCAGCGCGGTTTCAGCATTCAGAGCACGAGCTTGCAGCGCATCGAAGTCAGGGCGTGGTACGAAGCGATTGAGGTCCGGCTGCTCGCTGTTACGGGCGGCCGCAGCGGTTTTCAGTTGGGTGGCGGCCGCGATTGCCTCGTTGTCCGTAGCGGACTCGGCAATGCCAAGCGCCGCACACAGGGCGATAGGTAGTGGCACGTGATGCTCCTGGTTTTCGTGGTTGAGGGCAGTGAGAAAGAGGTTTGGCTTATTAGTCAGGCCGATGCTGACCATGCGGCTGATGCGCATGAAGGTCAGGTCGTAGTCGAAGACTGGGGAGAGGAAGCGGTACTCGCGGCTGATTACCTGAGTGGCGGCGTTTGGGGTCCAGGCGATGTGTCCCCAAAGGGCGCCGTCGCGGATCTCCAACTTATCAATCCAGCCAGACGCAGGCGCAGGCTGACCGACCGGTGCCAGGATCTCGCTGGCGTGCTCCCAATCCACGGCCAAGTCGATGCCACGAGACTTGAACGCATCGAGCACCAAGCCCTGAGCGAGGTCATCAAACAACCAGGTGCGGCCATCGCGTCCGAGCACAGTAGGACCGGCAGGGATAAGCTCGACCCATTCGGGGGCTTTACCGTCGGTGGAGACCGTGGCTGAAAGGTCGGTATTGAGTGCGAGTAATGTCTTCATGCCGCTAGTTTCAGCGGCGACCCATGGAGGGTGAGTTTCAGGTCGGTTTAAGGTGCCAAGGTCTGACGGGAACCGAGAGGGGATTTAGTGCGGGGCTGCCATTCTATACCTCATTTCACAAACTTCGCTCCAACCATCACCCCCGAATGGCACTGAGCGTAAATCTAACGCTAGTCTAACGCTACCGACGCACAGCAACCGCCCCGGTTGTACCGTAGAAGGCCCTAAAACGTCGCCTGAGCGCTTAGATTTGATCGCCCTCAAAAGGCCCCTTCAGATAGTTTCCGATGATCTCGGCGACCTCCAGTTCGTCAGCAGCGGACAAACCAAGATATGGACGTGCCCGCATCTCAGTTGAGCGCGCACCGTGGGTGACCCACTGGGCGAAATTGGAGGCGCTCTTCTTGACGAACCGATTCCCGACACCGCTCTTACCTGCCTTGAAGTAAACCTGCTGGGATCGGGCGGCATGGTTGATGGTCCCGCCGAACTGATGGATGGCTCCATAGTGACGGTCGGTGCCAAAGTCCAGCTCGTTGTTGGATACCTGGTGGCGGAACGAGTCCTGCAACATCCCGCTCTCTCGCAGGATCTTTTCCTTATTGCGCTTCTTGCGAGCCAGCGTCGACGGCGCCAATGGAGCCCAAGGTGAACCGTCCGGGCCAACCTTGCGCCGAAACCTGTCATCGGTGGACAGGTGAAGGTATTCGGCTATGTCATTCAGCGGTGTTGCGACATCACCAAGACGCTCGAACAGCTCCAACAGCGCCTTGCTTGCCTGTTCGGTCGTGGTGGTGACGGTGAGGATTGAGCCTGCCATGGGCGCTCCTAATTAGGCCGACGGTAAAGACGGACGCCCACGCGGAGGCTGGCCAACAGATCATCCGCGCCCGATCCGCCCTGGACGGTAGATGTCCAGCCATCGCTGCCCATCTCAACGACCACGGCCTCTGGCTGTTCCTCGCCTGCCTCGGCGAACCGCGAGATGTAGCGCTTGCGAAGCACCGCACGCTTCTGGTCCTCCAGCCAGTCCAAGCGCGCCCAGATCTCGTCAGGTTCACGGATAGCCTGAGCCAACAGCAGCAGATCACCAGGTGGCAGACGCAACTGGCCATCGGACCCCTCGAACATCCCGCGACCGATCACCAGCGGATCTCCCGCCAGATCACGAAACACAGCCGGAGCGTCGGCTTTGGCACCGAACGTCTTCAGGAACCGGCCCACTTGCGTTTTAGGTGTGAGGCCCTTCGGCATACGTTGAGCTTCCGTCGCGGGCCTGGCTTCCGGCAGCGGACGTGCCGGAGTTCGGCTGGGCACACCCGGCGTTGGCTCGATCTTTTGGCCCGGCTCCCGGATCTGGGGCACGGCCACAGTGAGCCGGGACTGACCAGGTGCATAGTCAAAGCCGGGGTCAATGCCGACAGGCACCTTCACAGATCGCGGGCCAAGCGGGCTGTTCATGCCCACTACTTTATCCTCATATTCAATGGCCGGAGCCGGACCCACCGTCAGACCTTGCCGCTCCACGTCGCGCTGACTGACCATGAACTTCTTGCACTTGCAGCCCCAGCCATTCTGGGGGCTATGGGTAGACCACCACGGATCGTCCAGGGGCAACACCGTGCCATTCCAAGACAAATGAATTGGCCGGGGATGAGCGCTGTCCCCGTGGCGATACAGCCCGTACGGCCTGGCTTTCCTCAATTCAGGATCAGCCATCTGCGCTTCACGGCCAGCGTTGTAGCTCTGGCGCATGTTGGTTTCGTAGATCACGCGGGTGCGCCAGCCCCGGCCACCGTTGTACTGCCAGCCATGTTTGGCGACGACCTGGTCAAAGTCTTTGCGGAACTGTTCCAGGGTGCCGCCCTTGGCAATGGCCTTTTCGACCGAGCCCCGCAGGTCCGTTAGCAAGTCCCGCTTGGAAGCACCAGCCACCACAAAGGCCCAGTCGTGCTCTTCTTTATATACATCCGCCCAAGCACGCGTCGGAAGATCGGTCTTGCCTCGGAAGAAATCGATCTGCTCCTGGAAAGGTAAGGAACCGTGTGATACTGCCATTTGACCTCTCGTCTAAAGGGATTTTTCGCTATGAACAAAACGTATTCGGGCATTGCCGTCGGAGTTGCTCTAGCCGGGCTGACCTACGCAACATGGTTGCTGAAGCAGAGCTTGGTCTCCCCAGGCATCTTCTTGTCGCTGGCCACGGTTGTTATTGCTGCCTCTCTCGTGGTCGCTTTTGCGCCCGTGATAAAGAAGGTTGGTTTCTGGTCGTTATCGCTCGAACTGCGAGAAGCTACCAATGCAGCCGAACAAGTATTGGAGCAACTCAAACGCTCAGTTGAATACGCCTTCGTCCCTGCAATCGCCTCTATAACCGAGTTCTCTGGCGGTTTCGGAGACCTAAACTCGACAGAAGATGAACGCTTGGAAAAGTTCTTAAAACTCGCAGCCGCAATAGAGGGCGCCGGATGTTCCGTGCACCACGCGGCAGATCTGGCGGCGGCGGCGCGGGTGATCGCAATCGGCCAACTCCGAAAATTTGCATATTTCAGCACCGGCGCGGTTGTTCCTAGCCTCGACGAACCGTTACCCACCGTCGACGCGTTGAACGCTGAAGCATTCCTTCCTGATCGGATTGAGTATCACTGCCAAGTAACCAAGAGGACGAAGGAGGGCTTGATAAGCCAACTTCATGCGGTGATTGACGGTTACTCGAAGATTTACCCATACACCCTATAAACCTCTCAGTACGTCATAGCGCCCTGCAAGATTGGCCGCGACCAGTCCGTCCGCCATGGCATCCGCCAGTTCTGAACTGTTCATGGTTGGGTAGGCCTCAATCAGCCGATCCCGAAAGCCTTCAAGGCTGTCCGACGCATCGAGCAGTTCCTTGATAGCGTCGACCATGTCATCCATGCCGGTCGCTGTCTGGCGCTCCAGTGCCTGCACCTGGTTATCCACAATATCTCGCGTAGACGGAGTGGCTGCAGCCGATTGCTCACGGTTGGTCGCGGTGGCCAGTGCAGCCTGCTGAGTGGCCTTAACGGTGACCCCAAGGATCTCGGCGTCATCGGCCGGAGCTGGGAGATTCAGCCTGTCCCTGATCACTGACTGCTCTACACGCAGGCCCAGTGGCACCAGATCCTTAAGAGCACTGACCAGGAGCTGGACGTTTTCCGGCTGCGGAACATCAACGATCAAACGTGGATATGGTCGACCAGGCGCGTAGTTGAGGTCGCAGTACGGGCGCACCAAGAATCGGTTGAGCGTATTGCTCAGGGCCTTCGCATCGGCTTCCAGCAAGTCCAGGCGCACTTCGTTGTGAACCTTGGCCTGTGCCAGGCTCGCGCCATCGTCGGCACTCATCGTCTGGCCGACCACGGCCTTACTGATTTGCTTGTCCCACCACTCGGCCAAGCCTTTGAAGAAATCGCCAGCCCCGGCGACATTGGCCGCAGCTTGGAAGTCGATACGCATGGAATCGGGGATCACCGCCGCAGCATCACTGCCGAGGTTGGCCACCGCTGACAACAGCACGCCGATATCGTCGGCGCTCGCGCCAGGCCCGTAGCGCCCAACGCGCATAGGGATACCGTAGATGTCGGCAAACCCCATCCAGTCCTTCCACGTCCATGCCTTGCACATATAGGCAACGGCCGCCAGCCTGGCCAAGCCGCCACGGATGGGCAGGCCGGAACGAATGCGGGGTAGATGCGTGATGAACTTGTACGGAGCAAGGGCAAGCCCGTACATCGGGTCAGCCTCGTCGAGCAGCCGAAGCTCTCGACCGGTAGCTTGGTCGAACTGGAAGAAGCGCTGGTCTCGCGGCTCGTAACGCTCCGGCATCCATTCTTTGCCACTGCGGTCCCAGATGATTTCAGATACTGCGTAGGCCTTGCCCAAGGCGTCGACCAAGTCGGCTTGCAGTTCTCCGAACTCTGGCTGGGTTACCAGCTCAGTAAGGGATTCAGCACGGCGCACGTCCTCAGCGTCATCGCTTGCCGCTTCGATCCGGACATTCAAACCAGCGACTGCCAGCTTTCGGGTGCCTAACACCGATGCGTAGTGCAGATCCCTCTCTTCCATTTCTTCAGCGAGGGTCAGGTAGTCATGCGCCGATCCTTCGACTGCGGCTTGCAGGATGGATGCAAGCCGCTCGGGCGTGAGACCACTGGCGACCGATGAGTGCCAAACCTGCCGCACGCCCGTCAGGCGCGGGGCGGCCAGCTCTTGCGTCAGTTGACCTAAGTCGATTGGGCGGCCATGTTGATCCACGATGCGCGATAGAGCCATTACCAGATGCCTTTTTTGTTACGCCAGTTACCGCCCGATCCGACCTTGTGGCCTGACTGGGCGCCGGGCTGGACGCGGTGATATTCGAATATTTCAGTCTCTTGGCGAGAGGCATAGTCGGCCAGCACGGCCGCGATACCGGCGTCACCGTGACGTTTATCGCCGCTCTTAGAGCCGTCGCCTTTTTCGGTGGTGCGCTTCTCCGGGATGCGGGCAACGCCTTTCACAATCCGGAAAGCCCGGATATCGCCGGTCACATCGCGGTCGGCCGGGATCTCATCAAAGGTGCCGTCTTCCAGCGCCGCCTTGAATGGCGGCATGTTGTCGCGATACCAGCCCTCGCTCAGCATCACCCGCTCAATGCGGTTGAATCCGTAACGCACCGCCGCACTCTCCGCGAGCTGCGATCCGTTACCCCTGGCATCGGGCGCGCCCTTGAGAAAGTTGGGCAGTCGGTCGACGATGTAGAACAGGATCTGCTCTTGCTGCCTGAACGGGACGTTGCGCAGCTCGACCAGGAAGGGAGTGCGCTTTCGTAGGTTCTGCTCTTTAACCAGAGGCCAGATCACCGACAGGTCACCACTACGGGCGAAGTCGTGGCCGTAGTAGCTGTATACGTCTGCCGGGATCTTGGACAGGAGCGGCAGCAATTCGCGCTCGCACCACTCCAGCGACTCGGCCATGCGCAGATGCTCGGGAATGGTTTCGTATCCTGGCGGATACTTGAGTCGCACCACCGGCACATCCTTGCTGGTCCGCTGCTCGATGAGCGCCATGCTCAGGTATGCACCGCCGCCCTGGCTTGGGACACAGTCCAGCTCTTCCTCTGCCGCATCGCCATAGAAGTCGTAAACATCCTGTACCCAGGCTTGTTCTTCCTCTGGGTCGTAGGGGATGCCCTTGCGCAAACAAACGCGCTTATAAAGCCCGTCCGCAACGGCTTCACGGAAGGTGCAACGAAAGAGCGCGCCCTTGCGCTTGCCCGCACGGATTTCCTCAATGAGGTCATTGAAAGGGTTCTCGGCGCCGTCGTGAGTACTGATCACATGCACTTCTCCGCCCCAGATCAGAAGGGCGAGCGCTGCCTTTAGCAGTTGTGCAAGATCAGCATGAAACCCGGCCTCATCAATGACGACGATGCCCTGCCTGCCCCGCAAGTTGCTCGGGCGGCTGGTCAGCGCAACGATCCGATGTCCCGATGGGAACGCGATGGCGTAAGTCTTGATGTGCTTGTCGGGGTCACTGTCCGGCCAGATGCCTTCCTCGATTTCACCAGCGGCATAGTTGAACGCCCGCGCCCAGAGCGCGCAGGCCTGAATGTACTCGACCGTCATGTCCTGGTTGTACCCGAGGTAGTAGACGTTCTGGCCACCTGCTGGTTTTTCGGACGCGCAGACCAGGACGTTGTCCGCGGCCTCAGCCCACGTCAGGCCTATACGGCGGGACTTCTCACCGATCTTTAGCGGCGCCCTGATCCCGATCCATTCCTGTTGATAGTCCAGGAGAACGGCGGGAGCACTGAGGTCGCCCAGGCCGCTAAGGTCTTCACCGAGTGGCGAGGCCGAGGCAACGGAACTCACTGGGATTCACCGCTGGTGGCCGCTTTAATAAGGGCGGAGCGATACTGGCCCATGGACTGAAACGACATGGCGTATGCGTCATCGCTGATCAAACCGACCAGTTGAGGTGCGGCACTGCCGGTACGGCGACTCCACTCATCGACAGTGAACACGGAACGATTGCCACACCTGACCGGCTGGTTTGAGCACCATACGTTATGGCTACCCGGAAACTGACCCACAACGGGGTCGCCGCCACAGTATGGGCACTTAGGGAGCGTCTTCTGATCGGCGGTTTTCACGCTTTCTTCCCCCGGCCCAGCCACCAAGCAATTGCCAGGAAGAGCGCCACGTTAACGTCGCAAGAAAGCAACTGGGTCGCATTGGTTTCGTTTGCCCCCAGAGCAGTCATCCCCGCGCACAAGGCGAATGAAATTAGGTAGTTCATGAAGCCATCCCCAGAATCTCACGGCGGATCTCGTCGACCGTCGTAGCGTTAAGGCCGCCTTTCTTGGCGATCTTTTCCACCCGAGCGGCGGCCGCTTCAGCCTTCTCACGGAACTCCGCCTGCCACTTTTTCTGAACCACGGAGGCACGACCCAACTCGGCAACGGCCTTCGCCACCTTGGGGAGGTCGATCTGGTCGCCATCAGACATCAGCAGCTTGAAGAGATGTTCCTGGACGAGCCGCATCAGCGCTTCGTTGACGGCCCCTTCTTCGTCTGGAGCGGCCTGAACAACTGCACGAGCCTGCTCGCTGGCCATCTTCAGTGCTGCCAGCTTGTCCTCGAATTCGGTGCCGTAACGGTGCAACGCCGACTTGCCAATGGAGTAGCCTCGGCTTTCCAGCTCACCAGACAGCAGCTCATAACCAGAAAAATTGTTTTCGACCAACGATTGATCAAGCCAGGCTTTCACCTCGGCTGGCAGCGCTGCGACCTTGCTACGTGGCGGCATAAGTCACGACCAGTACTTTTCAGGGCGAGCGATACCCGGATTGCACGGAATGGTGTATTCGGCGATGTCTACGCCGTAGTGCGTCAGGCCACAGATCCACACGCCATTCGGCTGCTTATCCAGAGTGGCCAGCGACCGATCTTTCAAATAGTCCAGCTCACGGCGCAGCTCCAGCGCGGTTGCGTCCGGATAAATCCCCTGGATGGTGGAGAGCACAACCGCTTCGTGAGGATCAACTGGGCGACTGGTGTTCAGGGTAAGCAGGATGTACCAGCGCAGCGACTCGCGGCGGGTTTTGGCTGGATCAATCATTGACGCGCTCCTTTGAGCTGGACGTTTTCAAGCCTCAGCGCCAAGGCGTCGAGCTTGGCTTCTATTACGGTCTGGTTGCGCACGTAGTCTTCGCGGCGCACGTAGTTGAGGGGCATCTCACCGCGTAGCCGCTCCAAGCCGATCTCAACTTGACGCAAGCGCTCCGAGTCCTTGGCTACCGCGTTGAAGCGTTCATCCATAACGGCGAAGCGCTGGTCCAAGCGGCGTTCGGTCTGAGCCAGCAGCAGCTTCACCAGCCCGGCGAACATGGCCAGCAACGTCACGCCTGAGGCGAGCAGTTGCCAAGTTGGTATCTCGATTGTCGGCATCATCGGCGCATACGCTCCTGATGTTCCTGACACTCCACACACAGCAGTACGCCGGGAATGATCAGCCGTCGTGCTTCTGGAATGTCAGCACCGCAGTCCTCGCAGTGCTCTGCCGACGGCCGTTGCGGTATTTTCTTTTGTGCCAAATGCGCCGCTATGACCGCAGTGCGGTGCGCGTCTTCGCGCTCAGAGGCAATGTCAATTACGTCCATTGGTGTTCCAGTCGATCAGGCTATTGAGTTGTACGCGGCAGACTGCGGCGCGCTCGCTGTTGCGGGTGTGATTGAGCAGCAGGATTGCTTGGTTGAGGCCTGAGTCGAGGCTGTCAGCGGCTCCGGGTCCTCCGGCCGACGCAGCAGCTCCGCTGGTGCCGGTGCTGGCTTGCACTGCTGCGGCACCGGTAATGGCAAGGGCGCTGTTCCACAGCCGAACAAAACCATTGGTAAAAACAGCAGGAGGCAGCGGCTCAAGCTGCGCGTCGAGCGCACGCCGGTAACTGGTCGTGACATTGGCGATTTCCTTGGTGAGTTTGTCGGTGGTGTGGCGCAGCTCGGCCTTTTGGTCGGCGAGTTCTTTGGCCAGGCCGTTGCCCCGGTCGACCTCAGCAAGAAGCCGTTCCGCTGCTGCGTCAGCCGCTTTCTTTCCCGCAAGGGCCTGTTCGGCCACCTCTTCGGCATGCTTCGCCTTGAGTTCGCTGAGCGCTGCCTTGCCTTCGGCTTGGGCTTTTTCGAACCCATCGCTATAGCCGTCCTGGTAGTTCAGGTGCATCGTCCAGAGGAACAGCCCCGCGAGAGCAGCTATCAGGCCCAACGGCACAAGCGCTTTCACAATCGGATTCATGAACAGCGCCCCTTGCCCCAACCAGCCTTGATATAGATGGGCTCCCACTGACGCAGAATCAGCCGTGGGTACGCCCGGTTTTCCTTGAATGCGGCTGCTGAGCGCCCCGCGTTGAAGCGCTCAATCGAACCGAACCAAGTCAGCTTGTCGGCGCCTTTTGCCGAGGCCAACTTGCGGTCGCGGATCAGCCAACCGAGGCCACCGTTGTAAGAGGAAAGAATCATGGCCGCCTGCTCGCAGGAGTCGGCGGCGGTAATCCGGCTGGCTAGCCAGCGGTCGTAACTAACGAGTGCCTGCATAGACCAGGAGGGGTTATACGGCTCGTTCTTCCCCAAAGCCTTGGGGAAGGTTGCTGCTAGCCAGGCGGCGGTCGAGGGCATCACCTGGCCCAAGCCTTGCGCGCCGACAGGCGAGCGCGCATCGAACTTCCAGCGGCTCTCCTGGTGGATCTGGCCAGCGAACATGGCGATAGGGGCATCCAGTCCCCACTCGGCCTGCGCGATGCGGGTGAGGTCACGCTGGTATCGCTCGGCGACGACTGGGATGTCCGCAAGCGCGATGATTGGCATCAGCGCCCCGAGGGCCAGCCCGATGATTAAGATTCGGCGCATGGTCAGAGCCCCAGAGTCAGGCCGAGGATGCAGGCCATCACGACCAAGGCACGGCGCACGCCTGCCCATGGCTGGTGGACTCGCATCACCTGGTTAGGGCGGGCATACGGAAACAGCGCCCGGTCGATCCAGTAGCCCAGCACGCCGCCGCCTGTGACCAGACCGGCCTTGTACAGAACAACTGGGAGTTTGGTCGGTGCGATCAACGCCAGGGCAATCAGAAGCGCCAGAGTGATCAGGGTCCAGTCAGTCATACGCGGCGCACGGGGGCGCCCACGTCCTTTACGAAAGTTCATGCACGGGCCTCACTTGAGGATTTGATTGAGGAACGGAGGCTGGCCAAGTGCAAAGCCGCCACTTCGGAGTTACCGCGAATGCGCTGGGGTTCCTGATATTCGGCATGCGCGATGGGGTTGGTTCTTGGTGCAGGTCGCAACTTCTCTCGCTGACGAACCAGTTCAGCGTCACGTTCTTCGGCGATAGCAACGTGCTTCATTGCCAGCTCAAGCCACGCCGAAGGGCATGCCTGCATGGCGGCTTTGCGACTATCCTGAGACGCTGCTGCGTGGATCAGAACCGCATAAGCGCGGGGTGAAGTTGGCTTGGACTGGGTGGACATGACGCGAATCCATCTGCGAGAAGTACCCGGCTAGATTCGCGTTTATTGATAGGGGGGAGAGTTTCTTAAACACGCAAGAAAAAGCCCCGCAGTTAGCGAGGCTTGGGGATGTTGCAGAAGTAGGCCAATGGTATCAAATCGGCCAAAGGGCAATAGCTTTAATGGATGGTGGGTTCATCAAAGCCAAACAAGTCCGGTTCATTTTTCCGGTGCAGCGCCCGCTGTCGAGCGATGATGTCATAGATGGTCGGGGAGGCAAGTCGATACTTCCTGACCAGATCAGACGGCTGGATATTGTTGTCACGCCAGTCGCGAAAAATCGACGCATCCCGCATGGCTTTTTTCAGCGCCTCACCGCGTGGCAAATAAACCACGCTGCCCCCCATCACATCGCAAATTGCAAATACCACGAAGCGGGCGATCTCAGGAACATCGGTTCGCTCACCTAGCTTGGCGCGCAGTTCCGCTTCTGCAATCTCAACCATTTCTTTGAGCGTGCCCTCCCACCGCAGAAGCACTGCCGGGTCTCCCATGTGAGCCAAAACCTTGGCCGGGTCGAGACTGTCCGAATCATCGGGAAACAGAGACTCCGTCATGATGTTTGAACCCCACGGCGTCTGGCGTCGTATTCAAGGGCTGCAACAACGCCCTGAAGTTGTTTCGGGTTAAGCCATTCTGTCCGCTCAACCTTGTACATCCGCTTGGCCATGCCGTCGGCGTATGCCCAACTGCGGCCAGTGGTAGTCAAAAAAGCGCCGATTTTCTTCACCAACTTCTCGCGTTCCGGGCTCGCCTTCGGCGCAAGTCGGCCGGTGTTCCTTTTGGGCTCCCACCCCAGCCGCTCAAACTCGCTGAGCACGGCGTCCATTTGTGCAGGCTTCAAATCCTTGGATGACTGCGCACCAGTTACTCGCATAAGTAATGCGCGGTAAGTGTCGTCATCAATCCCCAAGTCCTTTTTAGCGATGTGGATCTTCGATAGCTGTATGTTTCGCATGTTCATAGTGTCCGTCCTCGGTGGTCGGCTTCCCAATTAGTTCAGCAGTGGCCGTGTCTCTGCGCCCATTCCTTGATTCAGGGTTACGCTTGCTGCGGCTTCAATCCCCGAAAGAACATCGTTTGACGCTCGCTGACTCGGCTTCGTGTCGGCATTACGGTTCCGAGATTCCAGCTTTCCAAGTTCTGGATATTGCTTTGCCATGTACGCATCGATAGCCGCTTGAGGCTTTACACCGGCGAACGCATGAACTTTTTCCCAAACTGCCTGAACCCAACCATTGCAAAACAGATCTGCTCTCTTGGTTTTGGTAGCAGTCTTACAACGCTTTAACTTGTCAGCGATGTAGCTATTCCGGGCTTTGCGAACTTCGCGCAGCAAAATCGACATGGTGTAACTGGCAATCTCTGGTCCTGGAGCTACACCGATAAACTTCCAGTTACCCGCACTCCAAGTCTCTTGAAACAGCAGATGGCACCCGAACGCTTTAGAAACAAGGTTGGCCAGTGATGTTTCCCAACTCGCTGGGCGACTCTTTGCACCAGACCGACAGCCTTCCTCTGTTGCTTCGGCGGCCAGCAAGTCCGCTGAATCGACTTGAAACTTTTCCATCAAGGCTTGCGCCTGACGCATGGCTGCTGCGGCTTCATGCGGATTACTGCTCCCGGCTAATGCAAGACACTTCCGGATTTTCTCAATCGCTTTGTTCTGATCCATTGGCTGCTCCTCAGTACCGGACAACCACGCCCGGCAGACCTAACCCCAGCAGGGAATTAGGTTTCGCGGGAATCAATGCAGGCGAGAAATATCTTTGTTGTTTGTGATCAGGTGTTTTTTCAGTGCGGGGAAACTTCGCCATTCCCAGTCATAGGTAAAGAACTTCGTCGCCTCCATCTCCGAAGCTTTTCGCTTACCGAATACTTTCCGATAGGCTTCGATTTCTTTCTTGCTGCGCACACTCCTCGTGACCTTGCGCAAGAACCGCCGTGTTTCTTCATGCTTAGGCTCGCCGGTTCGGTTATCGCAGGAAAGCCAAATGCCTTTGAGATAACCATCTATATAAACAAGGGTTCCCCAAGTCTTTTTGCCATGGCTGATGGTCTGCACCAAACCAACTTCGAAGTTGTCGCACTTCAGTTTCATTGAGCCGTACGGACTTTCCATCTGTGCCTTCAGCTCATCCCAATCCGCCTGTTCCATCATTTCCTCGGCTGCTCGTCAGTACCGGGCAACCACGCCCGGCAGACCGCCCCGGTTTCCCGAGGCGGTTTCGCGTTAGTGAAGGGTTGGCTTGAGAATCAGCTTCTCGCGCATTGCCATGCAGATATCGCAGTCGCAGCCACCAACGTGACGCTCAGCGGTTTCCAGCGGCAGACGGGCAATCAGCCGGGCGCTCTGCACCATCGCTGTCGCGACACGGCCAGCTTTGCTGTTGTGGATCTGTGCTTGGTTATCAACGGAGATGGAAACGCCATCGGTGCTGTCTTCTACAACGATTTGGAACTTGCTCATTCGGACTACTCGCTCGATTCGGATGTTGGCTGGCAGAGTTATTAGGGGGCAAATCAGTGCAGGGTTTGTGGCGCGGTATCCGCCACGAAGATGCTCGCGATATCCAACGGGATCGGCGCGTATTGATCCGACTCCCCGATACGCTCATAAACCCTGATGTAGCTCTTCGAGCCCACCACCTGCACCGCTTCACCAATTGCAGTCATTGCGCGCTGCCAGCGCTCGTCCTGAATCTCCAACCGACGCAGGCTAAGCACACGGCCAGTGCTGATCTCGCCAGCTTTGTCGGTACGAAACGCCTCGTTGACCAGGACGCGTACTTCGCTGCGTGCATCCTGAGTCCACTCCGCCGCGCATTCATCGATCAGAACGCGGGCAGCCTGAAGGCGCTCATCGAACTTGATGGAGTCCTGGACGGCGTGGACGATCTTGAATTGCCCATCGAACGAGAACAGGGTGACGTTCCCTTTCTTACCGCCGATGGTTGCCTTGTATTGCTCTGCCGACATTTCTACGAATGCCTTGATGTCACCAAAAGCGGCGACCTTGAACTTTGCCAGCGAGGCCGATACAGCCTTGGCATGTCCAACTAGTTCGCTCACCAACTGGTCGCGAGCCAGATCAATAGGTTTGATCAGCACCTCCGGCACCAGGTGACCTTTTGCGTCTTTGCGAAAACCTTCTGGGATGTTGTTCATCAATGGTGGTCCATGTTCATTGGTCGAGAGGTCGTGTGTTGCAGCTCCACAAGTGCCGCCACGGCCTGTTTCTTTGCTTCTTCAATCTGGTGATCCGTTTTGAGTGCAGCCCCCGGATTAGCGCGGCGCTTCATCGTCACCATCATCTGATCAAGTGCTGCGTTCCCGGTCTGGATCTGTTTTTCGGTTCGCTTTGGTTTTGATATGCGTTCTTCTTGCTGCTCTACCGGCAACTCTCTGAGCAATTGAGCCGGAGCAGGCCAGCGCTCACATGTTGCAAACAGGGTTTCAAACGCTTTGCGGATGCGCACCACATCCCGCGCCTCGTCCCACCCCCTGCCTTTGGTCATAGCGATCAGCCAGATCTCTGCCGTTTTGATCGCTGAGTCCGCCGCTGGAGCGCCATCGAGCCGGAGCGCAATCAGCCCGGACACGCCCGCAGCGATCTCACGCTTGAGCCACGCGTCATCCATTTGCCCAGTTCTCCAGTGCATTTATTGCCGCAGAGGTTTGGCTTTGCTGACGCGGGCGGGCTTGCAAAGTACGGCTCTCCGGTGCCAATGCCATCGCTCCACCAGAAGCTCCGGGCTGGTACTGAGTCATGACCTGGTACAGCCAGCCATGCCCCTTGAGCGGAGTCGTAAGCCGACCGGAATCACGGGCGCTCAGCGCTTGATCAATGGCCCACAACCAGCACTCTGGTGGCGCTTCGAATACCTGACCGGCACGCTCGATGCGCTGCGCCTGCACATCTGGCAGAAGCTCGTTAAGCAGTTTCGCAACGCGATCCATCGTCAGCTCGCGTGACTCAGGACGGAACAGACCGAGGTAGCGCATCAGGGCATTGCCGAGAGGACCGGACATCTTGAAGGCAATCCCAAGCGCCTCGCGGGCACCGTCATGCGCAATCAGCGCATCGAGCGAAAGTGTCGTTCCGCAGTTCGGGCAACGGGTGCGCATCAGTGCACCCCCTGATAGCGAACGCGGAGCACGCCACCGTATGCCAAGGCCGCCGGATGGGCCTTGAACCAAACGATTTGCGATTCAGACCATTCGCCCTCAGCCCCACTTTCAGGCATCGACCTGTTGTAGGCGTCCACCTCGTCACGGAATTGCCAAGCCTGCGTCGCTGTAGGAAAGGCGGCAATTCGGAAAGCCCCGCCTTCAGACTCGATGTCGAGCACCTCGACATGCCAAAAATTTGACCTCGTGGAACCAAACGTTAGATCGTCAGTCGGATCTGCCGTAGATTCGTCCGTAGTTTTTGAGTCAACAAAAGAACGGCTGCTCAACTCCTTTGCCCTTACCTCCGCAAAATCGAGCGAAGCTGCGAAACCAATCACGCGACCTTCGCTGCACAAGCGAAACATGCGGCCGCTTTCGCGGATCTCGACTTCAGGCTTAATGGACAGTTGCATAACCATCACCTCCGCAATTCGGGTTATTGGGACACTGCTGGCAGGCACGCCAGTGCTGCATCGCCATTGGGTTATGAGTAGGCACCGGGCGCCGGTAGAAGCCCTGGCATTGCTCGACCGTCAGGGTCTCCCCAACAGCGACGCATTCGATACGTCCCAGCACTTCCATTACGCGACGCTCAACACCGGCCGTGCTAGGGCTGCTGTACTTGTTCGCAAGGATCAGGCTGACTGCCGTACGACTCATCCCGATACGGGCCGCAGCTTTCGTACGGTCGGTCGCCGTCACCTCAGCAGCCAACAAGCGTACGAACAGCGGGGGCTCGATTCCCCAACGCGAAAGATCCACAGTAGTCATTGCAAAGTCCCCCCACTGGCAGGCGTTGCCAATTCAAACTTGGTACGCGTGATCAGATCCGCATGATTCCCCTGCAATTCCGCCGCAGTAACCCAGTCGGATAACAAGGCTTTTAACCGCTGGAACTCCGGGTTCAGCCACGTCGTGTCCTCTTGCTCTTCGGAAGGCTCAAGAGCGCTGTCATAGACGAGCCTGCTGATATTCGGGTCGAACACTTGGAGACGCTGAAAGCTATGTATCTGCGGAGGCTTAGGACCTGTGTAACGGGTCTGAATCAGGCTGTACGTGTGTGACGTTTTAGGCGGATTGCCCATCGTCTTGACGACATATCCGGCTTCCGCAAGGGCCTCCAAGTACTTGCCGACAATTAAGGGATTAGCGGACACGGTCTCCGTAGAGGCCGAGAAAGCAATATCAGCAATCGTCAGGTTGCCCTTCAAAATCCTAAGGCTTCGCCAGATGTTCTCGGTAAGCAGATGAGCGTGCGTACGCTGCCCATTGCTGTCCAAGCGCGGGTGCTCGATCCCCTCATCCCGAACGAGACGGAACACCTGCCCGATGATTTTGGACGCCGCGCTATGGTCGATTTCCTCAACCACCCCAGCCTTTGTCAGGGCCAAAACGTACGCCCTGATCTGGCTTGGGATTTGGCCGCTGCGGCGCGAAAGATCTTTGACTGTGAAGCCATCGTTCAGGAGCCGAATTGTTTCCCACATCTTTTGGCGCGGCTCGACAACACCTTTAACAAGCAACGAGTTTCTAGCAGCCATCACACAGCTCTCCGAACAGGAGCCTCGCCTGTGAACCAACCACGATTACCCCAAGCCGCAAGATCCACATGGTCAAGCATTGCTGCGGAAGCTTCCGATTGAACCCGGTAAAGATTGACCGCAGCCCGACGCAAGCAACCACGTGTTGCGGTGTTCAAATCGGCCAACAGATCATCGTGAAATTTGAGGCTGGGGTAGCTTTCCGCCGCCAGTCTGCGAAGGTCCTCCAGATTGGCTGGCTGAGCCGGAACCCATTCCAATACGCGGTTATGCAGGCGCTCTAGACGACGCAGAGAAGATGGCACTCGCTCCTCACCAATCAGAACGATTGTTCCCTCACTGGCGTTATAGATATCGGTCAAGACATTCGCGACAGCCTTATCCAGCAAGTACTGCACGTCATCGACAATAAGTGGACGGCGCGATGCAGACAGCTGAATAGCAATCTGATCAACCATTTCAGACATGGTCCGGCCGGGCAGGATGCTCATATCAGCCATGATTGCCTGCAAAAACGCTTTCTTGCTCCAAGTATCCCGGCACTCGATGTAGTAGCAACGATGCTGGTTTGCTGCAAAGGCAGCAGCCGCGCTTTTGCCATACCCACTAGGCCCATACATAGCAACCAGCCCCGGAAGGCCAGTCGGCCGTGCTTGCGCGCGCTTCATCGCACCAGAAAGCAAACCGACATTGGTCAAAGGAATTATCTTGGTTACACTCATTACGCTTCTCCCTGCTAGCGTGCTGCAACACGCCTGCTGCTATAAAAGCTGGTTGTCTCAACCAGCGTTCTGTTGAAACACTTCCTGCATTGCCAAGAAGTCCGGATGATTGGGATATAGCGCCCACCACCTGGCTTCTTCGGCAGTCAGGTCATCCCCTGCTACCTTGCGTTGATCCAGCCGCACCCAAAGCCGGTATCGCTCAACGTCAGTGCTTGGCACCTCGAACTTCGGACGCTGTTGATCAAGCGAAATCGCGTAGGCTTGTGCTGCCTCAAGCGCTTCTGGCGAGAGATTTGCTGACGGAGCAGTCGAAGGGGCGATCATCTCCACCCGATGTCCTGTGAGCGTTTCCACCTTGTCCACAGCTCGCTTGAACTGACCCCGCTGCCGCTTATCCCTCGCAATCTCAAGCATTGTTTTAGGCATGTAATCCGTGCTGTTACCGTCAAGCACAGCCGCTCCGATCAATTCGCCCTCTAACGTGTAAGCCCAGATTTGGCTAGCATCTCTAACGTCATAGGCAATGCGTATTTCTTGGTCATGCAAGGCCGTTAGATCTGGCATGAAATAGGTGTTGCCTGACCACGCGACTTCACCGCGCCTTGTTGTACGAACCACCTGCGGACGCATCAGCGATTCCACCATGTCAGCAGAAGCGACCATTGGCTCCCAGCCTTCCGCCATTGCTGACTGCCAAGCCTCATCCGGACTCATATGGCGCAGGTTCCCTGTTACAGGGTCGCGATACTTTGGAAGCCCGCGATGCGGCGTGATGTTGTAGACCGCAATCTCATGCTCAACCCCAGCCATGAACTCGCCGAATGTGGGAAGCAAGCGACTTTTACCAGTCTCACGCAGGTCCTTCCGGCCTATGCGATGCACACGGGTTCCTGCGTGCTTGTCCATGTCCGCACCTATGTAGCTGGTCAGCTTTTTGGCAGATCGCACCCAAATAGTTTGATGACCGCGCTCTGAAAGACCTCGCGCCTGGCTGTTGTAAGGGAGTGAGTGCGTCATCGTCCCGCCCAGCCGGTCTACGACTTCTCTTACGGTGTCATTGGCGAAGCCGGACCCGTTATCCACGTAGAAGATGCTGAACATGCACTCCTTAACAGCGTCACGAAGTGCATCCAAAACCCCGATAGCAGACTCGGCCTCGCCTACCGAAACCCCCACCACGCGCCGCGTCGCCACGTCCAATACGGTCGTGATCTCTGGCCGATAAGGCTTGCCAGTAATGGGATTGATAACCTCAGCATCAAACTTGTGTCCGTCGGCCGTATACACGTCACCAGGAAACAAGTTCTTGGTTGATCGACGACGAAATGGCTGGAGCGCCTTCAACTCCTGCGGGCTCATTCGCCCCCGATTCAGTGCATCTGGGGCCAGTTTTTTAAGCATGCGCTGAACAACGTGAATGCTCGGAACTGCCTGACTGTATCCCGCCGCGAACTCCGCATAGCTAGAGGCCACAGACGGCTTGGTCGGACGCTGATAGCAACGGAGAAATTCAGGAAGCCATTCCGGGATTCCAAGATTCTGACGTTGGCGCAGGGGCGCCAGTGCCGCCTCATTACGACCAGCATCACGCCACGCGGACAGCCAGCGCTTTAGCGTTCTTTCTGACAAGCCCCGCTCGCCGGTCAAGCGATCATTTGCCAGATTGATGCGATCCTTGAGGTACTGAGAGAGTGTCCCGGCCTGAGCGCTCCGAATCAGAGTATCAATGGCGACTCGTTGCGATACACCGCCCATCATCCGTTCGATCTCTCGGCAAAATGCAAGCCGCGCGGCCATTACTTGGCGTTGCTTCTCAGTAAGTTTTGCCACCGCACCTGCGTTTCGTGAGGCATCCGCAGAGACAGGCAGATCTGGGGTTGCAACTACCTCTTGAGTCGCCCCTGCGAGAGAAACGGACCGCTCTAGCAGCGCTGACTGGGTTTCTGGAGGCAGAATCGCAATCGGATACTCAATAGCTTTTGAGCCCTCACGCTTACGCCCTTGCCAGTTGGCTTTAGCGCGTATCTGGATCGCCCTTGCCGACGAAGGCATCCCCGGCAAACCCGCGAGTTCCTGCGCGGTGAACCAGCCAAGTGAATTAGTCATGAGCCAAGCCTGTGATGTGTTCTTGGTAATAAAGCGTTAGACTGCTAGTCATTTTCCGAAGCCGAATCTGCACGGCCGGAGCGTGGCAAAGGGTTGCCGTCCTCGGACCAGCGCTCTGGCCAAATTTCCCAGGTCTTCATGCCCAAAGCTCTAGCTATGGCGGACTCCATTCGGGGGTACGGCAAGCGCTTCACGTTGTGCATAGCGTTTCGCTCTACCTCTAACTTGCGAGCCAAGTCAGAGAGCGATGTGCCATGAGTTCGGAGCTGGAACTTGATCCACTCCCAGCGCATCGCAGGGTCCTTCGGAATTTCGTTATCTTTTTTCATTTTTTGATGTCCGTTCCACTTAAACGAGTGGGTTATCAAGGGGGTCTAACGTTCCCTTGTGAATAAGCTAGTCGTTTTTCGTAATGGCATCAACCGAAATCCGAAGATTTCGTTTCGGTTTTCAATGCTGTCGATAGCCTTTTCCGGCTATCTGCTTGTTTTTTATGGTTTTTTTCAGAAAGCGAAATTTCGTTTTGCCGATAAACGGCATTTCGCTTTCTCGGTCTAGGAAAACGAAATGTCGGAAAGCGAGATCGAGAAATACGCTAAAGGCTTGGGAGAGCGGATTCGGGCGTGCGCTAACGCTGTAGGCAATGGTGAAGAGCTTTCCCGGCGCACTGGCATTCCCCGCAGCACGCTGGAGTCCTACCTCACAGGAGACAGCGAGCCAAAAGCCTCACGACTTGTGGCTATCGCGCTCGCAGCGCAAGCATCCGTCGGGTGGTTGGCTACTGGGGAGGGCGACATGACGCAGCCTCAACTAGGTCACAGCGAAGACCAGGACGATAGTTACGCCTACATCCCGCTTTACGATGCGCGCGTAAGCCAAGGCCACGGCGCCTGGAATGACGGCGTAAAAATACTGACAAAATTGGCGTTTACGAAGTACAGCCTGAGGCGGAAAGGCCTGAATCCTGCGGAGTTGGCGGCAGTTCGCGTAGACGGAGACTCCAACGAGCCTATTCTGAGCGACGGCGATACAGTGATGGTCGATCTGAGCAGAAACGTTCTCCAGGGCGAGGCGTTCTATGTCATCAGGATTGACGACCTACTCTATGCAAAGCGGCTTCAACGTGAGTTTGACGGCAGCATCATGGTCATCAGCGCGAACCCGGCGTACAAGATGATCACGGTCCCGCAGGATCGCTTGGAGTCGTTGCAGATCATTGGACGCGTGGTCTGGGCTGGGGGCTGGATGATCTGATGCCAAACACATCGCTAAGAAAACGCTAAACATGCCGAATTGGGGGAAATCGGACCAAATTCCCCCAAGCGCCTATTTGGCACTATTTTTTTTGCTTGCCCCTTCCCAAGCCCCCTGTTTTCCGGCCTTTTCCGGTTTCTTCCGCCATCTTCCCACCATTTCCTCTAGTGCCATCTAGATCACTAACTCACACCTCCTACTGGCTGATCACCGGCGCGGCCCACCTGGTGGGGGGCCTCGGCCCCTGGTCGTTGCGCCTGCCATCGGTGATCGGCGCGTGGTTGAGTGTGTGG
>Ga0105251_10000559_pt1 | contig 34952 bp, 28 predicted proteins | sample KBSS64metaG_FD_80424 | JGI IMG/M metagenome (GOLD analysis project Ga0105251, IMG submission 80424) | Switchgrass rhizosphere microbial communities from Kellogg Biological Station, Michigan, USA - KBS S6-4 metaG | ecosystem: Host-associated > Plants > Roots > Rhizosphere > Soil | place...
TACTTCCGTCGTCGCGTCCAGCAGGAAACCGTACCTATCATGGATGTCCGCAAATCCACCCGCAAGTCGGCCGATCGCGACGATGCCGCGACTGCATCGAGAGCAGGTTTCGTGCGCGTTCGTGGCGCACGCGAGCACAACCTGAAAAACGTCGATGTGGACGTGCCGCGCGATGCGCTCGTCGTCTTCACCGGCGTGTCCGGTTCCGGCAAATCGTCCCTGGCTTTCGGCACGCTTTACGCCGAGGCGCAGCGGCGCTATTTCGAATCGGTGGCGCCGTATGCGCGGCGGCTCATCGAACAGGTTGGCGTGCCGCAGGTGGACTCGATCGAAGGCTTGCCGCCCGCGGTCGCGCTGCAGCAGCAGCGCGGGGCACCGAACGCCCGATCATCGGTGGGAAGTGTGACGACGCTGTCGAGCCTCGTGCGAATGCTGTATTCGCGCACCGGCAGCTATCCGCCCAAACAGCCGATGCTCTACGCGGAAGACTTCTCGCCGAACACGGTCCAGGGCGCGTGCCCCGTTTGTCACGGCCTTGGGCGCGTCTACGAAGTCACGGAAAAGTCGATGGTGCCCGACGACTCGCTCACGATCCGCGAGCGCGCCGTCGCAGCCTGGCCGCCCGCGTGGCACGGCCAGAATCTGCGGGACATTCTCGTCACGCTCGGCTACGACGTCGATACACCGTGGCGCGACTTGCCGAAGAGCGACCGCGACTGGATTCTCTTCACAGAAGAGCAGCCGACCGTCCCGGTGTATGCCGGCCTCACGCCGAAAGAAACGCAAGCCGCATTGAAGCGCGGCGCCGAGCCGAGCTATCAGGGCACCTTCACCGGCGCGCGCCGCTACGTGCTGCATACCTTCGCGCATACGCAAAGCGCGCTCATGAAAAAGCGCGTGTCGCGCTTCATGATCGGCAGCGATTGCCACGCGTGCCACGGGAAGCGGCTCAAGAAGGAAGCGCTGTCCGTGACGTTCGCGGGGCTCGACATCGCCGAGTTCGCGCGTCTTCCAATGAGCCGTCTCGCCGATCTGCTTGCGCCCATCGCACGCGGAGAGTGGCCTTCTCACGACGAAGCGCCGGGTCTCGCGCTCGCAAAAAAAGACCGCATCGCGGCAACGGCCAAGCGCGTGGCCGCCGGCGGGTCGGCACACAAGGCCGCGCCCGACGTGCGCCGCACGGCCAATCTCTCCGACGAGAAGCGCGCCGCCGCCGAACGCATCGCGGCCGACTTGCTGGAGCGACTCGCCACGCTCATCGATCTCGGGCTGGGCTACCTGTCGCTCGATCGCGCGACGCCGACGCTTTCCTCCGGCGAGCTGCAACGCCTGCGGCTCGCGACACAACTCGCATCGCAACTCTTCGGCGTCGTGTACGTGCTCGACGAGCCGTCCGCGGGCCTGCATCCCGCCGACAACGAAGCGCTCTTCGCCGCGTTGCAGCGTCTCAAGGCCGCGGGCAATTCGCTCTTCGTCATCGAGCACGATCTGAATACGATGCGGCGCGCGGACTGGCTCGTCGATGTCGGTCCGGCTGCGGGCGAACAAGGCGGACATGTGCTCTATAGCGGACCGCCGGAAGGCCTTGCATCGATCGAGGCATCGCAGACGCGCAAGCATCTCTTCGCGCCGGAACAGACCATCGAACGCATTGCGCGCGAGCCGCGCGGATGGCTGCGGCTCGAGGGCGTCACGCGCAATAACCTGCATGGCATCGACGCCGCGTTGCCGCTCGGCGCCTTCACGACCGTCACCGGTATTTCAGGTTCCGGCAAGTCGAGCCTCGTGAGTCAGGCGCTGCCGGAGCTCATCGCTCAGCGGCTCGGACGCGCACTCGACGACGCGGACGAAGACGAACAGGATCCGCTCTTCGCGCCAGCAGACGCATCGGCTGGCGGACGCATCGCCGAAGGTATGGAGACGATCCGCCGCCTCGTGCGCGTCGATCAGAAACCGATCGGCCGCACGCCGCGCTCGAACCTCGCGACTTACACGGGCCTCTTCGACTACGTGCGCAAGCTGTTCGCGGATACGCCCGCCGCGCGCAAGCGCCGCTATGGCGCGGGGCGCTTCTCGTTCAACGTCGCGCAGGGACGCTGCCCGACATGCGAAGGCGAAGGCTTCGTCAGCGTCGAACTGCTATTTTTGCCGAGCGTCTACACCTCGTGCGCCACGTGCCACGGCTCGCGTTACAACCCGCAGACGCTGGAGATCACTTGGCGCGACAAGAACATCGCGGACGTGCTCGGCATGACTGTCGATACCGCATGCGAGTTCTTCGCCGATGAACCGAACGTAATGCGCGCACTCGCTGTGCTGCGCGACATCGGCCTCGGTTATCTGCGGCTCGGGCAACCCGCGACGGAGCTTTCGGGCGGCGAAGCGCAGCGCATCAAGCTCGCGACCGAATTGCAGCGCGCGCATCGCGGCGACACGCTCTATATCCTCGATGAACCGACGACAGGCCTGCACCCCACCGATGTCGACCGGCTGATGGCGCAACTGCAAGGACTCGTCGATGCGGGCAACACGGTCGTCGTCGTGGAGCACGACATGCGCGTTGCCGCGCTCTCCGACTGGGTCATCGATATCGGTCCCGGCGCAGGCGAAGATGGCGGCCGCGTCGTCGTGACAGGCACGCCGCAACGCATCGCGAAGCATGCCGCGAGCCGCACGGCGCCTTATCTGGCGGAGGCGCTGGGCTCAGGACAGCGCACGCCCTGAAGGCACGCCTTTGCGATACGCCTCGTCGAACGCGGCTTCGAGTCCGGCGTGCGCCCCGCGCAAACCATCGACGACGCGCCTTGCCCACTCGAAGTATTCCCGCTTTCTTTCCTCGCCCCAGTTCGACGGCGGCATGGCGATAATGTCGCGCAAATTGCAGATCTTGTCCGCGAGCTTCACGAGTTGCGCGCCATGACTGATATGCGCCGCGTGTTGGATCTGCAGGCGCTTTCTTTCGGCCTTCGGCAAGGACTTGTCATCCGTCACTTCAGCGACGATGTCCGCGACTTCCGCGCCGAACCATCGCACGAGCTCGTCGTGCGACGTGGCCGTATCCTCGATCGTGTCGTGCAAAACGGCCGCAAGCAGCACGCGCTCGTCGTCTATGCCGCCTTCGTTGGCGAGCACGTTCGCAAGCGCGATCGGATGATTGATATACGGCGACGCCTCCGCGTCCTTGCGGCGCTGATTGCGATGTTTATCCGCGGCGAACGCGATGGCCCGGATTAGTTGATTCACTGGATGGTCCCCCTGCGGCGAATAACGAAAGTATATTCGCCGCGCAAGCGCCGCCGGTCTCAATACAGGCCGAGCCATCGCCACACATAAAAACGTGCGATGCCGACCAGCTCATGCAATGCGCTGTTCGAATCGAACCATCCTCGGCGATGCGGCAGCCACCATGTCAACGAAGGACGGATGTAGGCAACCGCGGGCTGCGGATGCAGTTCGAACGCATCGAACGCGAGCATTGCACGACGCATATGCAGCGACGACGTGATCAGCACCGACGTGTCGTATTGCCGCGAACGCAATATTTTTTCGGTGTTGCGCGCGTTCTCGTATGTGTCGAGGCTCTTGTCTTCGAGGATCAGATCCTTGCGCGCTACGCCAGCGTCGAGAAGCAGGCTGCCGTACAACTGCGCTTCGCTTTGCTCGTGATGCTGCGGATTGCCTCCGCTCACGATCACGAAGCACGCCTTTTCCATCTCGATGCAGCGCTTGTAGAGCGAAGCCGCGAGATCGATGCGCGTCATCGCATCGCCCTTGGGCACCAGACGTCCATGGCGATCGTACGACGTCCCGCCACCGAGCACGACGATCGCCATGCGTGAGCCGAAGCTCGGGTCCTTCATCGAGGCATACGTGTCGTTCGCAAGACGCACGAGCGGCCCGGGCAGACAACTGCCGAGCAACCAGAAGGCCGCGCCCGCCGCGAGCAGGATCGTGCCGCGCCGTTTCTTCCACACGACGAACAGCGCAATGAATATCAATAGCAAAGAGACCAGTATCAATTAGCTTACCCCGATGGTTGTTTTTCAAAAGCCTTTCGAGTGCGGATACTTTTTACAAGGACTTATGGAAACAGGTGCAGGAGTTACCTACCCCCTCGCAGCAATGGCGTCAGTTTGAATGATCGCAACGGATCGAGACATGCTCGATATCGCACATAACAACGATCTGTCATCGAGGCCGACCGTGCGGCATCGCACGGACGCACTGGCCCGCAAATTCGTTAAATACGATCAAACAAAATTCACAAGAAGACAGCGCGTGCGAGGACGCTCGTGGAATGGTCTTCACGAGACAACACAACACCGCTGCCGATTCGCCCCGGAGCTAGCGACACCCGATAACAACTCATCGTCGCGATCCGGTATTACTGCACCGCTGGCCGGGTACAAGGGAAAACACAGACAATGAAAACTGAATTGCGCCGCATCCTCGCCGAGTCCGCTCGTCTCGACGTGCCCATCGACACGCTTGCCGACGGCGACGATCTCTACGCCGCCGGTCTCTCCTCGCTCGCCACGGTTCACGTGATGCTTGCGATCGAAGACGAATTCGGCATCGAGATTCCCGATCACATGCTCACGCGCCGGCTCTTTTCGAGCGTCGATTCGCTCGCATCGGCCGTCAACGAACTGCGCCGTTCGCAGGCGGCAGCATGAACGCGCCCGCTCAAGAGCTTGAAATGGCCGAGCTCGCGCAGAGTGCGACAGCGCGCTGCGAAAGCGAGTTGATCGAGGCCGCGAAGCGGGTGGCCGCCGTCGCGGCAAAGCACGCCGATGCGGTCGATCGCGAAGCGCGCTTTCCCGCCGAAGCGGTCGCGGCGATGCGCGAGGAGCGCCTCTTCTCCGCGATGATCCCGACGATGCATGGCGGCGACGGCCTGTCGCTCACCGGCGTCGCGCGCTTGTGCGAGGCCCTGGCGCAAGGCTGCGCATCCTCCGCGATGATCTACGCGATGCATCAGAGTCAGGTCGTATGCATCGTCGATCATGGCGCAAACGTGCCCTGGCAGCGCGACTTCCTTGCGCGCATGGTCAACGAGCAGTTGCTGCTCGCATCGGCGACCTCGGAAGAGAACATCGGCGGCAACATGCGTACGAGCGCATGCGCGGTCGATCTCGTCGACAATGCGTTTCGCATCGAGAAGCTCGCACCGACGATCTCGTACGGCAAGTATGCCGATTGCATTCTGGTGACGGCCCGCCGCCATCCCGATGCGCCGCCCTCCGACCAGGTGCTGATCGTGGCGCCGCGCGATACGTTCACGCTCGAGCAGCGCGGCACGTGGGACACGCTCGGCATGCGCGGAACCTGCAGCGAAGGACATCGTCTCGTCGCGAGCGGCTTCGCGGAACAGATCCTGCCTGCGCCGTTCTCGCGAATCGCCGACGAAAGCATGCTGCCCGTATCGCACACCTTGTGGTCGTCGGTATGGTGCGGCATCGCAAGCGACGCGGCGAATCGCGCACATCAGTTCTTCCGCAATCAGGCTCGCGGCAAGCCCGCATTGCCGCCTTCGGCCGCGCGGCTTTCACAAGTGCTCACGCTCATCAAGATGATGCAGGCGCGTCTGCGCGAATCGCTCGCCAATGTCGAAGCGGCTCAGGCCGATCGCACCGCGCGCAAGGCGAGCCAGAGCAATGACGACGACGCGCCGCTCACGGCGTCGATCGGCATCAATGCGGACCTGAACATGCTCAAGCTGGCGATTTCGCAATCGGCTGTGCATGTCGTGCAGGAAACACTGATGATCTGCGGCATGGCGGGCTACAAGAACGACACGCCGTTCAGCGTGGGGCGCCATCTGCGCGATCTGCATTCGGCGCCGCTCATGATCAGCAACGATCGCATCGAATTGAACACGGCGAATCTGCTGCTTGCGCAGCGCGCCGCAACGGGGACCCTTTGACGATATGAACATGCCGACGGAACAGGCCGCCATGATGCAGGCCGAAGCACAAGCACAATCACAAGAGACTCAGGCACCGTACGACAAATCGGACTTGACCTTGCGCGATCGCCTGATCGAAGCGGGCATTCTGCTCGATACGGGCGAAGATGGTCTTTACGGCCGCAGCGAAGTATTCGAGGACGTCGTCGAGCGCCTCAATCAGGCGATCACGATGCTCGGCGCGGATCAGCACGCGGAAGTGCTGCGTTTTCCGCCCGCGATGCGCCGCCGCGATTTCGAGGACAGCGAGTATCTGAAGAGCTTCCCGAATCTCGCGGGCACGATTCACTCGTTCCAGGGCAACGACCGCGGGCATCATCGCCTGCTCGAAGCGCTCGACAAGATCGTGCATATCGGCGAGGAAGAAGAACGCTCCGATGAATGGATGGATCAGCAGAAGCCCACGCGCCTCGTGCTCACGCCGGCCGCATGCTATCCGATCTATCCGCTCGTCGCGAAGCGCGGCAAGCTCGCTGAAGACGGCGCGACCTTCGATGCGTTCTCGTACTGCTTCCGTCACGAGCCGTCCATCGATCCCGGCCGCATGCAGATGTTCCGCATGCGCGAGTACATTCGCGTCGGCAGCCCCGAACAGGTGATGGCGTTCCGTCAGAAGTGGATCGAGCGCGGTTCGCTGCTCGTGAATCTGCTCGCACTGCCGTTCGAAATCGACCTCGCCAACGACCCGTTCTTCGGGCGCGGCGGCATGATCGTCGCGGATAGCCAGCGCGCGCAGCAACTGAAGTTCGAATTGCTCGTGCCCGTCGCGACACCCGACCGCCCGACCGCGTGCCTGTCGTTCAACTATCACCAGGACCATTTCGGCGAGCTCTGGCACATCAGCCAGGCGGACGATCAGGTCGCGCATACCGCATGCGTCGGTTTCGGCATGGAGCGCACGACGCTCGCGCTCTTCCGTCACCACGGACTCGATGTCAAGGCGTGGCCCGAGAAAGTGCGTCAACTGCTGTGGGGCGACAAGGGGCCGCTCATCGAAGAAGGCCTCGCGAATCTGGGAAGCCAGACATGAACGCACGCTCGCCGGCAGAAGCCGTGATCGACACGTCCACGTCCGCGAACGGCGAGTACCGTCAACACGCGCTGCATCGTGAAGAGCGCGTATGGCTGGAGACGAACTGTTATGTCGACTTGTGGATCGAGCTGCTGCATCACTACGGCTGCGATCCGCATGCGGCGCTCAGCTTCACGGTGACGCAGGCGTTCGAGGGCGATCAGTTCACGTTCCCGAAGTTCTCGCTCGACGATATCTCGCGGCTCTACGGCCTGCAGGCCCAGGAGCTCGCGATCTACGACACGCTGGAAGCGCACGTGCGCGAGCAGACGCGGCGCGGGCACATGGTCGTGGTGGAGATGGACTCGTACTATCTGCCCGATACGCGCGCGACCGCGTATCGGCAGACGCATACGAAGACGACTATCGCCATCGATGCAATCGACACCGACGCGAAGCGCATCACGTACTTCCATAACGCGGGTTATTTCGCGTTGTCGGGCGAGGACTACGATGGCGTGTTCCGGCTCATGCCCGGCCTCGCAAGCGATGTGCACGCGCTCTTTCCGTACGTCGAGTTCGTGAAGCGCGCGCGTGCGCCGCTCGAAGGCGATGCGATGGTGCAACGCTCGGTCGAGCTGCTCGCCTTGCGGCTCGCGGATCGTCCCGCGACGAATCCGGTCGCGCAATGGCGTGCCGCATTCCCCGAGCACTTGCGCGCGTTGCTCGAACGTGATCCCGCGTACTATCACCTCTACACGTTCAACGTGATGCGTCAGCTCGGCTCGAACTTCGAGTTGCTGTCGAAGTATCTCGGCTGGCTGAACCGGCACGGCGTGAAAGTGTCGTGCGACATCCAGACGAGCGCGCAGGCGATTGCCAGCGAAGCGATGGTCATGCAGTTCCGTCTCGCGCGCGCCCGCATGCGCTCGCGCATCGACCCTTGCGAAGATTGCCTCGATTCGATGCAGGCTTCGTACGACAAGGTCATCGAGCCGCTCGCCGCGCGCTTTCTCTGAACGCCAAAGCCGCGCACATCGCGCGGCTTTGGCGTCGTTCTCCGAATCCCGTCAACGAGGTAGGCACATGCACGTCCTGTCCGCGCACGCGCCGCGGCGTCTCTCCGAAGGCTGGCAATGCGTGAGCACGCCTGCGGGTGCGTGCGCGACGCCTGCATCGCTCGATGCGCTCACCACGCAGTGGATCGAAGCGCCCGTACCTGGCACGATCGCGTCCGCCCTGCGCGCGAGCGGCGCCAGCGATGAAGCGCTTGCGCAGCCGTTCGCGTATTCGGATCACTGGTATCGCGTGACCTTGCGCGGGCACGGCAAGCGGCGCCTGCGCTTCAACGGGCTTGCGACCTTCGCCGAGATATGGCTCGATGGTCGCAAGCTGCTCGAATCGGATTCGATGTTCGTCGCGCATGATCTCGATGTCGATCTCGATGGCGAGCACACGCTTCATCTGTGCTTTCGCTCGATCGCGCCCGCGCTGGCCGCAAAACGAGGACGCGCGCGCTGGCGTCCGAAGCTCGCGCAACCCGCCACGTTGCGCAATGTGCGCACGACGCTCTTCGGGCATATGTCCGGCTGGTGCCCGGCCATTCAACCGGCGGGACCGTGGCGGGCGATCGAACTGATCGGCGAGTCGCGTGCGTGCATAGACAACGTGGACATGCGCACGCGTGTCGATGAAAGCACTGGCATTCTCGATGTCACGGTGCGCTACTTTCATGCGCAGGAACAAGCACCGGTTCATATCGAATGCGGCGAAGCGCAAGCCATGATGCAATGGCAGGACCCGTACACGGTCACGGGCCGCGTGCGCGTGCCGGACGTGCGCTTGTGGTATCCGCATACGCACGGCGAGCCGGCGCGCTATGCCGTGAAGCTCGGCGAAATCGAGCTCGGCGAAGTCGGCTTTCGCACCATCGAAGTCGATCGCGGCGCGGACGACAAGGGCTTTCAGCTCGTCGTGAACGGCGTGCCCGTGTTCGCGCGCGGTGCGTGCTGGACATCGGCGGATATCGTCGCGCTCGATGCGTCGCGCGAGAAGCTGGATCACATCTTCGGGTTGATGCGCGACGCGGGACTCAACATCGTTCGCGTGAGCGGCATCACGCTCTACGAATCCGACACGTTCTACGAACTCGCCGACAAGCACGGCGTGCTCGTGTGGCAGGACTTCGCGTTCGCGAACTTCGACTATCCCGACGACGAAGCCTTTCGCGCCAGCGTGCAACGCGAAGCCGAACAGTTCTTGACCCGCACGCGCCGCTTCGCTTCGCTCGCGGTGTTGTGCGGGGGAAGCGAAGTGCATCAGCAGGCGGCGATGCTCGGCCTTCCGTTCGAGGCGTATCAGCAACGCCTCTTCAATGAGCTCTTGCCGAATGCAGTTGCGATGCAACGGCCCGATGTTGCGTATGTCGTGAACTCGCCGAGCGCTGCGCCCGGCGATACCGTGTCGATGCCGTTCGGCACGCACGGCGGCATCACGCATTACTACGGCGTGCCCGCGTATCAGCGTTCTTTCGATGACGTGCGCCGCTCGCAGGTGCGTTTCGCGTCGGAATGCCTCGCGTTCGCCAACGTGCCCGACGATGTCGCGCTGCGCGCCATGCCGAACCCGCGCGCCCATGAGCCGCGCTGGAAAACAGGCGTGCCGCGCGACCCCGGCTCGGCATGGGACTTCGACGACGTGCGCGAGTACTATATGCAAACGCTTTATCGCATGGACGTGCCGCGTTTGCGCTATGAAAACCCCGAGCGCTATCTGGAGCTATCGCGCGCCGTCGTCGCCGATGTGATCGGTGCGGTGTTCTCGGAGTGGCGTCGCGAAGGATCGACCTGTGCGGGCGGCATCGTATGGAATCTGCTCGACGTGCGCCCGGGTGCGGGCTGGGGCGTCATCGACGTGCTCGGTGCGCCGAAGAGTGCGTTGCACGGACTCGCGCGCGTGCTGCGACCGGTGCAGGCGCTGATTATCGATGAAGGACTCGACGGCCTCGACGTGCATCTCGTCAACGAGACCGCGCGCGAGATTCGTGCGCGCGTCGAACTGACTTGCCTGCGTGAAGGCGCGGTCAAGGTCGCGGGCGGTTCATGCGATGTCGTGTTGCAGGCGCGCAGCGTGCAGCGCGTGTCGTCGAATGCGCTGATCGGTGCGTTCTTCGACATCACATATGCATACCGCTTCGGCCCGCGTGCACACGACGCAACGCATGTCGTCTTGCGTGATGCCGATACGGGCGACGTGATGTCGGAAGCGTTCCATTTCCCCGATCCGTCGATTGGCGAGCGCCGCGATATCGGCTTGAATGCGACTGTCGAAAAAGACGACGAGGGCTTTTGTCTCGTCGTCGAAACGGCGCAGCTTGCGCGCTGGGTGCACGTGGTCGATCCGAACTACTTCGCGCGCATCGACTGGTTCCACCTCGCGCCAGGCAGCACGCGGCGCGTTCCGCTCATTGCGCGGCACGCGAACGTGAGCGCCGCGCCCGAGGGCGATGTATGCGCGATCAATGCGATACGGAGCGCCGCCTATCGCGCCGTCTATCGCGCCGTCTAACGCCCGAATGCGTCCGTTTCAACGCGCCGTCCGTTGAGAAACGCATCGGCCACGAGACGCAGCGGGCGCACGTCGACATCGCTCGTCTTCGTTTCGATGAGCGCGTGAAAGTGCTCGTATAGCGCGGGATATTCGCGCTCGCGTCCGATGTCGATGTCCTTGCCCGCGATGGACAAGCGCTTGCCGCCCTCGCGCATCGACAGACGGCCCGCGTCCGTTTCCACGTCGATATCCCATTCCTCGACCGGCCCGTGACGCCAGTCGAACACAGCGCGCACCGGCGCGCCGTTCGTTGCGATGCAATCGAGTTGCGCCGCGATCGGCGTGGACGTATCGCTCGGCATGGTCAGCGTGGCTCCGCGCAACGCGACTTCATGCGGCAAGATGCGCGTGACGATCGACAGCGCGTTGATGCCCGGATCGAACACGCCGAGCCCGCCCGGTTCCCAGATCCATTGCTGTCCCGGATGCCAGCGGCGCACGTCTTCCTTCCAGCGCACTTCGACAGAACGAATCGCGCCTGCGTTCTTCGCAAGCCACTCGCGCGACGGTTCTACGGCGCTCGCCGCGCGCGAGTGCCACGATGCGAACAGCGTGCAGCCATGCGCCCGCGCGATCTCGTCCAGGGCCGCGACTTCGCTCACGCTCGCGCCCGGCGGCTTTTCCAGCATCACGTGCTTGCCCGCTTCGAGCGCGGCCAGCGCCTGCGCGTAGCGAACTTGCGGCGGCGCGCAAAGCGACACGGCATCGATTGCGGGCTCGGCGGCGAGCAGCGCGTCGATATCCGGATAGTTGCGCACGCCATCGACGCTCGCATTGCGGCTCGCGCACGCGACGAGTTCGAATCCTGGCTGCGCCGCGATCGCGGGCAAGTGCTGATCCCGCGCGATCTTGCCGATGCCCACGACGGCGAGCTTATAAACGCCTTTCATGCGATGTCTCCTTTCGCTCCGAGTGTGTTCGAGCGTAAAGATACCCTATCGCATCCATCACGCTGACACAGCCATCTCCACCCGCGCGCGATATCGTTCGATCAAACGCTCGCGCTTCTTCGCGACCGCCGCCATGTTGCGCTCCTTCACATGGCCAAAGCCGCGGATTTCGTCAGGCAGCTTCGCGAGTTGCAGCGCCGTGTCGAAGCGGTCTTCATCGAGCGTCGAACAGAATTCGTCGACGAGCGCGAGATAATCCGCGATCATCCGGCGCTCCGTGCGGCGCTCGGCCGTCTTGCCGAATACATCGAGCGACGTGCCGCGCAAGCGTTTCATCTTCGCGAGGACGCGGAATGCGGGCAGCATCCACGCGCCGAAGGTCTGCTTCACGAGATGACCGTGTTCGTCACGCTTTGCGAACAGCGGCGGCGCGAGATGGAACATCAGCTTGTAATCGCGGCCCGGTTCGCCTTCGAACTGCTCGCGCAACTTGTCGAGATACGCGGGATCGGCATAAAGACGCGCGACTTCGTACTCGTCCTTATAGGCCATGAGCTTCGCGAGATTCACCGCGACCGCGCGCGTGAGCGGCAGCTTCGCGTTCAACGCCTTTTCCTTCTCGCGGAGGCGCTCGACCACCGTGCGATACGAGCGCGCATACGCTTCGCTTTGATACGCCGTCAGCAAAGCCTCACGCGTCGCGATCACGTTGTCGAGCGACTCGGGCATCTTCATGACGATCGCATGCTGCGCGGTTTTGAGCAAATCGCCCGCGCCATGTTGCGCAACGTATCGGCCCCAGTCGAATGCGAGCCAGTTCTTCTCGACCGCAACGCCATTCAGTTCGATTGCGCGCTTGAGGCTTTCGAGTTCGAGCGGCAACCAGCCCTTCTGCCATGCGAAGCCGAGCAAGAGCGGATTCGAATAGATGGTATCGCCGAGCAGCTTCAGCGCGAGCGCGTTGGCATCGACGAATGCGCAGCCCGCGCCGATGCTGTCCGATAGCGCATGCTCCGTTTGCGCGGCGGGAAACGTCCATTGCGCATCGGTGACGAAGGCGGCGGTCGGCGTCGCGCCGCTGTTGATGGCGGCCTGCGTGATGCCATGCCGCGTGCGCGAGAGCACATCGTTCGATGCCGACACGATCGCATCGCAACCGATCACGAGCCGCGCCTCGCCCGTCGCGATGCGCGTCGCATGCAGCGCCTGCGGCTCCGGTGCGATCTGTACGTGGCTCAGCACCGCGCCACCCTTCTGCGCGAGACCGGCCATGTCGAGCACCGTGACGCCCTTGCGCTCGATATGCGCCGCCATGCCGATCAATCCGCCGATCGTCACGACACCCGTTCCGCCGACGCCGGTCACGAGAATGCCGTAAGGCTTCGACAATGCGGGCAATGCCGGCAACGGCAAGGCATCGAAATCGGGCTGCGCGCCCCCGGCCGCTTTCGGCTTGCGAACCTGTGCGCCTTCGGCCGTGACGAAGCTCGGGCAAAAGCCCTTCACGCACGAAAAATCCTTGTTGCACGACGACTGATTGATCTTGCGCTTGGTGCCGAGCGGCGTGTCCATCGGTTCGACGGACAGGCAATTCGATTGCACCGAGCAGTCGCCGCAGCCTTCGCACACGGCGTCGTTGATGAACGCGCGGCGTGCGGGGTCAGGATACGTGCCGCGCTTGCGGCGACGGCGCTTTTCCGTCGCACATGTCTGGTCGTAGATCAGAATGGTCGTGCCTTGCGTATCGCGCAACTCGCGCTGAATGCGATCGAGTTCATCACGATGATGCACGCTCACGCCTTCAGGCAATGCGACTTTCGCATCGTATTTCTGCGGCTCGTCCGTCACGATGACGATGCGCTTCGCGCCTTCCGCGAAGACCTGATGCGCGATCTGCGGCACCGTCAATACGCCGTCGACGGGCTGCCCGCCGGTCATCGCGACCGCGTCGTTATAAAGAATCTTATAGGTGATGTTCGCATTCGCAGCGATCGCCGCGCGCACCGCGAGCAAGCCCGAATGGAAATACGTGCCGTCGCCGAGATTGACGAACACATGCTTGTCGCCCGAGAAATGCATCTGACCGATCCATGCGACGCCCTCGCCGCCCATCTGGCTGAAGGTCTCGGTCTTGCGATCCATCCACATCGACATGTAGTGGCAGCCGATGCCGGCGAGCGCGCGCGAACCCTCGGGCACGCGCGTCGACGTGTTATGCGGACAGCCCGAGCAGAACCACGGCTTTCGTTCGACCTCGACGCGCGGCTTGATCGCCTCGCGCTCTTTTGCTTCGATGGTCTCGACGCGCGCGAGCATGCGCGCGCGCACATCGGCGGGAAGATCGGCGCGCGCAAGACGCCGCGCGATGGCCTTCGCGATCAGCGCGGGCGATAGCTCGTAGTGCGCGGGCAACAGCCAGTCGCCGCGCGGCACGGACCATTCGCCGCCTTCGTTGTCGCGCTCATCGAACTTGCCGTAGATGCGGGGACGCACATCCTCGCGCCAGTTATATAGCTCTTCTTTCAGCGCATATTCCAGAATCTGCCGCTTCTCTTCGACGACGAGAATCTCTTCGAGACCGGTTGCGAATGCGCGTGCGTCCTGCGCATCGAGCGGCCACACGCAGCCCACTTTCAGCACTCGAAGGCCGATCTGCGCGCAGGTTTCATCGTCGAGGCCGAGATCGACGAGCGCCTGACGCACGTCGAGATAGGCCTTGCCCGCGGTGATGATGCCGAAGCGCGGCTTGTCTGAATCGATTACTACGCGATTGAGCTTATTGGCGCGCACATACGCCAGGGCCGCGTACCACTTCTCGTCGAGCAGACGCGCTTCCTGCGCGAGCGGCGAATCGGGCCAGCGGATGTTGAGGCCGCCATCGGGCATTGCGTAGTCGGTCGGCGTGACGATCTCCACGCGGTCCGGATCGAGATCGATCGATGCGGTGGATTCGACCACATCGGTCACGCATTTCATCGCGACCCATAGACCCGAGTAACGGCTCATCGCCCAGCCGTGCAGACCGTAGTCGAGATATTCCTGCACGTTCGACGGATACAGCACCGGAATGCCCGCCGCAATGAACGCATGATCCGATTGATGCGCGACCGACGACGACTTGGCCGCGTGATCGTCGCCCGCGAGCACGAGCACGCCGCCGTGCCTGTCGGTGCCCGCGGAATTCGCGTGCTTGAAGACATCGCCCGTGCGGTCCACGCCCGGGCCCTTGCCGTACCACATGCCGAACACGCCGTCGCGCGTCGCGCCGGGCCACAGGTTGATCTGCTGCGTGCCCCAGATCGAGGTCGCCGCGAGATCCTCGTTCACGCCCGGCTGGAACACGATGTCGTTGTCTTTCAGATGCTGCTTCGCCTTCCACAGCGACTGATCGAGCGCGCCGAGCGGCGAGCCGCGATAGCCTGAAACGAAGCCCGCCGTATTCAGCCCGGCCTTGCGATCGCGCGCCTTTTGCAGCATCGGCAGACGCACGAGCGCCTGTGTGCCGCTGATATAGACGCGGCCTTTCTCCAGCGTGTATTTGTCGTCGAGGGAAATGGTTGCGGCTTCCAGCGCGGCGCGGTCGGGTGCATTCATCGGGGCTCGTCTCCGGGTTCGGGAATTTTGTTTTTTGCCGAGTATAGGAAGCCGATTCGACATCGTAAAATCACGAATAAACAACTCTGGTATCTGAAAATCAGATGGCCTTCGACCTCACGCTCCGGCAATTGCGCTACTTCGTGGCCGCCGCACAAACCGGCCAGTTCTCGATGGCGGCGGCGAACGAGCATGTATCGCAATCGGCGATCACCAATGCGGTGCTCGCGCTCGAGAGCGCGTTGGGCACGAAGCTCTTCGAGCGCCTGCCGCAAGGCGTGGCGCTGACGCCCGATGGTCAGGACTTTCATAATCACGCGCGCCGCGTGCTCGATGCCGCCCGCGACGCCATGCACATGCCGCCGTTCCGTGCGCACGACATGCGCGGCGTCGCGCGCATCGCGGCGTCGTACACGGTGCTCGGGTATTTTTTGCCGGAGTTGCTCGCGCGCTTCCGTGCGACGTATCCGTTCATCGATTTCGATCTGCGCGACATGGAGCGGCCGCAGATCGAAGAAGCGGTGGCGAATGGCGATGTCGATATCGGCGTCGTGCTGCTATCGAATCTGCAGCGGCCGGACCGCTTCGACAGTCAGGTGCTGATGCGCTCGCGCAGGCAGTTGTGGGTCGCGCCGATGCATCCGCTCGCGCAGCAGCAGGCGGTGTCGCTGAAGGACATCGCCGAGCATCCTTACATTCTCATCACCGTCGATGAAGGCGAGCAATCGACGATGCGTTATTGGCACAAGAAGCGCCTCGAACCGAATATCGCGTTTCGCACGAGTTCGATGGAGGCGTTGCGCGGACTGGTGGCACACGGCTTCGGCGTCACCGTGCTGTCGGATATGGTGTTTCGGCCGTGGTCCCTCGAAGGCAAACGTATCGAGGCGCGGCCCGTGAACGATGCCATTCCTCATATGGAAGCAGGCATGATCTGGCGCAAGGGCGCGACCTTGAGCGCGCCGTCGACGGCCGTGCAGCAGTTCCTGATTCACGCGTGCGGGGCCTGACGCACGCGCGATGCGCTCGATTATTGCCCGCCGGCCAGCGACGTGATGATTGCATACGCGGCCTTCACGCGATCCTCGTTCGGTATGTTCCGGTTCGCCAGCATCACGATGCCGATACGCTCCTTCGGCACGAACGCGATATATGTGCCGAAGCCGTTGGTCGAGCCGGTCTTGTTGATCCATACATCATCGCGCGGGGCTTGCGGCGGATCGATCCGCGTGACGGGCGTCGCGTTCAGGATCATCGCCGATGCGTTCCCGTCTAGCAGCGACTGCAATGCGGCCGGATACGGATACTGCTCCCAGATAAGATCCTGCGTCATCGGGCCGGCCTGGAAATAGCCCGTGTGCGTCGCATCGACGGCACGCTGAAATGCAGGGTCGATGCGGACCATCTTCATGTTGATCTGCAAGAAGCGCGTCATGTCGGCGGCCGTCGATCTCACGCCGTAGGCCTCGGACGACAGCACGCCGCCTTTCATGCGGATCGGCGTCTCGTCCTTCGCATAGCCTTGCGCATAGTCGCGCTGCTTCGACGCGGGCACGTCGATATAGCTGTGCTTCAGGCCGAGCGCTGGAAACAGGCGCGTTTGCATCAGCGTATCGAAGTTTTCGTTCATGCTCTTCGCCGCGATCAGCCCGAGCGTGCCGATGCCCGGATTCGCATAGGTGCGGATCGTGCCGGGCGGCCCGGCGGGACGCCACGTCCTGAAGTACTGCATGAGTTGGGCGTCGTTGTGAACCTCGTCGGGCACTTGCAGCGGCAGACCGCCCGGCGTGTGCGTGCCGAGATTCAATAGCGTTACCTTGCCGAACGCCGTGCCGTCGAGCGACGGAAGGTGCCTGCTCACCGCATCGTTCAGGGAAAGATCGCCTTCGATCTGCGCATAGGACGCGAGTGTCGCAGTAAACGTCTTGCTGACCGAGCCGAGTTCGAAAAGCGTATCGCGCGTGACCGGCTGCTTCGTCGCTTTCGACGCGACACCGTAATCGAACACATACGGCCTGCCATCCACGACGACGCCCACCGCCATGCCCGCGATGCCATGCAGTGCCATCAGCGGCCTGATCGTTCGATCGACCGTCTGCCTGATCTTCGCAGTGTCGCGATCGGCGGCGAGCGCGGCGCCGGACATCGCGCCAAAAGAAAATATGGCAGTCGCCAAGAGACTCAGCGCACGAAACTTCATCGTCTTGATCCTTCGTTCTGGTTTGCATGATTGGAACGAAGCGAAATATCCGCTCTTTTTCGTGCTTCGACAATCGAGGATAATTTGCCGCACGCAATAGAAAATCTTATGCGACCCATGCGTCCTCATCTTCCCCTGAACGCACTGCGCGCGTTCGAAGCATCCGCGCGGCATCTGAGCTTCACACGCGCCGCGCAGGAACTGAACGTGACGCAGGCGGCCGTCAGCCAGCAAGTGCGCGCGCTCGAGGAACGGCTCGGCACACCGCTCTTCCGACGCCTGCCGCGCGGCCTGAACGTCACCGACGAAGGCCGCGCGCTCCTGCCCGTACTGAGCGATGCGTTCGGCCGCATCGAAGCCGTGCTCAAGCAGTTCGAAGGCGGCCATTTTCATGAAGTGCTGACGGTGGGCGTCGTCGGCACATTCGCGGTCGGCTGGCTGATGCCGCGGCTGAAGGCGTTTCGCGAGACGCATCCGTTCGTCGAATTGCGGCTGCTCACGCATAACAATCTCGTCGATCCGGCGTCGGAAGGACTCGACTTCGCGATTCGCTTCGGCACAGGCATCTGGCCGGCGACGTACAACACGCCGCTGCTCGATGCGCCGCTCGCCGTGCTATGCGCGCCGGATATCGCGCGCCGCCTCGGCAAGCCGTCCGATCTCGCGAACGAAGTGCTGCTGCGCTCCTATCGCGCCGACGACTGGACCGACTGGTTCCACGCCGCCGGCCTCGACGCGTGGACGATGAACGGCCCCGTCTTCGATTCGTCGCGTCTGATGGTGGAAGCCGCAGTGCAAGGCGCGGGCGTCGCGCTCGCGCCGCCGCGCATGTTCGTGCGCGAGCTGCAGGCCGGGCTGCTCGTGCAGCCGTTCGACATCGAAGTGAAGACCGGCGGCTACTGGCTCACGTGGCTCAAGTCGCGAAAGCTGTCGCACGGCATGCGGCTCTTTCTCGACTGGATCCTCGCGCAGGCCGCGCAAGCGCCTTGATGGATTTCATGGCGCCTCAACGCCGCGCGCGACGCCTGCCCGCAGCCCAGTCGTCCGCAAGCGGCACTGACGAGAACAGCAAGAGCAACGCGGCGAGCGGCACGGTCGTGGCAAAGCCGAGATGCGCGAAGCCGATCGCGCCCGCGAAGCCGCCGAGAATGAACATCGCGAAGAGCGAGCTCAGCAGCACGAGGCGCGCGTGATTCGCGCGCACATAGCTGGCATCGTGCCGCGCAATGCCGCGGTTCCAGTACAGACTCTTGCCGATTTCTATACCGATGTCGGTGACGAGACCGGTCACGTGCGTCGTCCGGATCTCGGCCTTCGAAATCTTTGTGATCATTGCATTTTGCAGGCCCATCACGAAACACAGCAGCGCGACGGTCAACGGCACGTCCCACACGCGATGCGTCTCGAGATTCGCGCCAAGAATGCCGAAAACGAGCAGGAGCGCGGCTTCGAGCAGAAGCGGCAAGGCGAACACGCTGTGCGCGCGCCGCTGTCGTCCCCAGCTGATCAGCACCGCCGAGGTCGCGGCGCCGCAGAGAAACGCGCCGACTGCGCCGATCGCTGAAAACACGAACGCCACCTGGCCGAGCACGAGGTTATCGGCGATCGAAGACACGAGCCCCGACATGTGCGACGTGTATTGCCCCACCGCGAGAAAGCCGCCCGCGTTCGCCGCACCCGCGACGAAAGCGAGCGCGCAGCCCAGGCGCCGGTTGGCGGAATCGGTGCGGCTGGGCGAAGTCAGGCCCCGGAGGTAGGCGATCGGCATGGCGGCGCGGGCATAAGAACTGAGTGGAAAAGATAGCACGACAATTTGCGTGCCCGACCATCCTTTCACCGAACGCGAAGTGAAAAAAAATCATAAGTCGATAGCATGCTAACGAATAGAGTTCTCGTTATAATCCGGCCGCATGACCCATCTCGACATCCTGCGCCGCTCCGTGAGCAGCACGCTCGTGCTTGCCGCGCGACGCTGGCGCCGCACGAGTCACGGCGTGCTCGCCTCGTACGGCGTGTCGGAAGCATGCGCGGTGCCGCTGCTCACGGCCAATCGGCTCGGCGAGGCGGTGCGTCAGGTGACGCTCGCGGAGCATGTCGGCATCGAAGGGCCATCGCTCGTGCGGCTGCTCGATCAGCTTTGCGCGGCAGGCCTCGTGCGACGCGACGAAGACCCGGAAGACAAGCGCGCGAAAACCATCACGCTCACCGATGAAGGCCGCGCGGTCACCGCGCGCATGGAAGAGCGCCTCGTGACGCTGCGCGCGCGGCTGCTGAAGGGCGTGAGCCGCGAGGATCTCGAAACCACGCTGCGCGTGCTCAATGCGTTCAGCGCATCGCCGGATGCAAAACTGCTCGCCGCGCTGGAAGCGCTCGACGACGCCGCAAAGCCGGTCCGCCCAGCCGGCAGGCGCGGAGCATAGCGCCATGTCCTTTCCTTCCGCGCGCGAGTGGCTCTTTTCCGCCAAGACCTTCGCCGCCGCGATGATCGCGCTTTACATCGGCCTCGCGCTCGAACTGCCGCGTCCGTACTGGGCGATGGCGACCGTCTATATCGTGTCGAATCCGTTCGTCGGCGCGACTCGCTCGAAGGCGCTCTATCGCGCGCTCGGCACGATGATCGGCGCGGCGGGCGCGGTGCTGATCGTGCCGCCTTTCGTCGAGTCGCCGTTTCTCTTCAGTGTGATCGTCGCGTTATGGACGGGCACGCTGCTCTATCTCTCCATGTTCGACCGCAGCGCGCGCAGCTATGTCTTTCTGCTCGCGGGCTATACGCTGCCGTTGATCGCCCTGCCCGCCGTCACCAACCCGATCACGGTCTTCGATCTCGCGATCACGCGCACCGAGGAGATTCTGCTCGGCATTGTGGTGGCGAGCATCGTCGGCAGCGCGGTGCTTCCTAGCCGGCTCGCGCCGACGCTCATCGAACGAACGGACGCATGGTTTCGCGATGCCGCGTTCTATGCGTGCGAGACGCTCTCGGGACATATCGCGGGGGCATCGATTTCAGCGGCACGCCAGCGGCTCGCGGCAACGGTCAACGGCCTCGAATTCCTGCTGAGCCAGCTGACTTACGATCACACGCGGCCCGATATCATCCGACGCGCGCGCGCGTTGCAGGGCCGCATGCAGATCTTCCTGCCGCTGATTTCGTCAATGGCCGATCCGCTCATCGAACTGATCGACAAGCACGGCGCGCATCCTCGAGGTCTTGAACAACTGTTGAAGGACGTGGCCGCATGGGTCGGCTCGCCGATGCCGCGCGCGGAGCAGGATGTCGAAGACGAGCGCGAGCCCGATGCGCTGCGCGAACGCATCCAGGCGATGCGTCCCTCCGTCGAAGCACTGGCGAGCGCCGACGGCGCACTGTTGTCGAATGCGCTGTGGCGTCTCGGTCAGGTCGTCGATGTATGGCAGGACATTCGCGCGCTGCGTGCGGCGATTCTCAACGAGACGAGCGAATGGCGTCCGCACTTCCGTCACTGGCGGCTCGGCGGCACGGCGCGCTTCTTCGATCGCGGCATGATGCTCTTTTCGACGGGCGTCGCGGTCAGCGCGATCATCGTCGCGTGCGCACTCTGGATCGAATCGGGCTGGAACGATGGCGCTGGCGCCGTGACGCTCGCCGCCGTCGCGTGCTGCTTCTTCGCCGCGCTCGACGAGCCCGCGCCGCAAGTGTTCACCTTCTTTCTCGCGACCTGCATGAGCGTCGTGTTGGCCGGCCTCTATGTGTTCGCCGTGCTGCCCCACGTGCACGACTTCCCGATGCTCGTGCTGATCTTCTCCGTGCCCTTTCTCATCATCGGCACGCTCATTCCGCGGCCGCGCTTCACGCTCGTGACGATGCTCACGGCCGTGAATACCGCGACGTTCATCAGCATTCAGAGCGCCTACGAAGCGGACTTCTTCGTGTTCATCAACAGCAATCTCGCGGGCGTCGCGGGCCTGCTCTTCGCGTTCATCTGGACGCGCATGACGCGGCCCTTCGGCGCGGAACTCGCTGCCGCGCGGCTCACGCGTTCGGCCTGGGCGGATATCGTGTTGAGCGCGTCGGCAGCGGAAGTCATTCAGGACCAGCGCGAACTCTATGCACGCATGCTCGACAGGCTGATGCAACTCTTGCCGCGTCATGCCGCAACGGACTCGCATCGTCACCCATCGATCGAAAGCTTTCGCGATTTCCGCGTCGCGTTGAATGCGCTCGATCTGCGCCGCACGCGCCGCAAGCTGCCGATCGAATTGCAGACCTCGGTCGATACCGTGCTCGATGCATTGCGTCATTACTTCGAACTCTGCATCGCGCGCCGCACGCGTCAGCCGGTGCCTGTCGAACTCATTCGCAGCATCGATGCGACGAGCGCGCAGGTCACATCCCGCGCGATCACGCAGTCGCAAGACGTGGTCGCGGAGAAATGGCTGCGGGACACGCTGCACGCGCTCGTCGGCATGCGCCTGTCGCTGCATCCACCCGCGACGCAGACGCAGCCCGGCATCGCGAACGGCGCGCCGCCGCGCGAGGAGCCGGCATGATCTTTGAATTTGCTCTTTCATCGGAACGCCACACATGATCGGCGAAATCGACATTCTCGGCGTGTTCGTGCCTGCGGTGCTCGTGCTGATGTTCATCGCCTATCTCTTGAATCTCGCGATCCGCACCGTGCTCGCGCGCGTCGGCTTCTATCGCTTCGTGTGGCACCGTTCCATTTTCGATCTCGGCATCTATGTTCTGGTGCTGGGCGTTGTCGTCATCGTTTCGCAGCGGCTCATCTCGTGAAAAAAACCTGGTTCTCCCTCGGGCAGATTCTGCTTACGCTCATCGTCGTCGCGATTGCGTGCGTCGTGTTATGGAAGCTCGTCGATTACTACATGTTCGCGCCGTGGACGCGCGACGGTCACGTGCGCGCCGACGTGATCCAGGTCGCGCCCGACGTGTCCGGCCTCATCACCGACGTGAAGGTAATCGACAATCAGCAGGTCAGAAAGGGCGATGTCCTCTTCGTGATCGATCAGGCGCGCTACACGCTCGCGCTGCGCAATGCGCAGGCTACCGCGCAGCAACGCCGCGCGACGCTCGATCAGGCGCGGCGCGAAGATGCGCGCAATCGCGCGCTCGGCAATCTCGTCGCGCGTGAAGTCGTCGAGGAAACGCATTCGCGCGTCGAGCAGGCGACCGCCGCGCTCGCCGATGCCGAAGTCGCCATCGACACGGCGCGTCTCAATCTGCAACGCACCGAGATTCTCAGTCCCGTCGACGGTTATCTCAACGATCGCGCGCCGCGCGTCGGCGAATTCGTGTCGGCGGGACGCGCGGTACTCTCGGTCGTCGACATGCATTCGTTCCGCGTCGATGGCTACTTCGAGGAAACGAAGCTCGGCGGCATCGATATCGGCCAGCCTGTCGATATCAAGGTGATGGGCGAGCCGGGCCTCCTGCGCGGACATGTGCAGAGCATCGTCGCGGCAATCGAGGATCGCGACCGTCAGCAAAGCTCGAGTCTTCTGCCGAACGTGAATCCTGCCTTTAGCTGGGTGCGTCTCGCGCAGCGCATTCCGGTGCGTGTGACGCTCGATGAGATTCCGGCGGACTTTCGCATGATCGCGGGCCGCACCGCGACGGTCTCGGTGCGCGGCATCGGTCCGAAGATCGGCAAGCGCGCGGCGTCGGAGACCTCGCCGGCTTCTGCGCCTGCGCCGACTTCGAGCGTGTCGGCCCCCGCGTCGGGCGCATCGCAATGAAAGCGGTCGCCATCGCTGTTTCGTCTGCCATCGCGCTCTTCGGCTGCACCACGGTCGGCCCGAACTACACGCTGCCCGATCACGCGGCGATCAAAGCGCCCTACGCGAACGCGGCCATCGACGGCGCGGATCGCGCGCCCGTCACGCAAGGCGAAGTGCCCGCCAAATGGTGGCGCCTCTATGACGATCCCGTCGTCGATCAACTCGTGGCCGCGGCGCTCGCGTCGAACACCGACCTGCGCGTGGCCGCCGCGAATCTCGCACGCTCGCGCGCCGAAGTCGAATTTGCGAACCGGCAAGGCGGATTCTCGGGCAAGACATCGGCGGCGTTTCAGCGCGCGCAGGAATCGGCGGAGCAATATCTGTTGACGGAGAAGATTCCTGTCGTCAATGAAGGCGCGCTCGATCTTTCCATTTCGTATGAAATCGATCTCTTCGGCAAGCTGAAGCGCGGCGTCGAAGCGGCGAATGCCGACGATGAAGCCGTCGAAGCCGCGCAGGACCTCGCGCGCATCACGGTCGTCGCGGATGTCGTGCGCGCGTATGTCGAAGCGTGCTCGGCGGGCGAAGAGCTGGAGATCGCACAGAAGTCGCTCGATTTGCAGAAGCAGCGCGTGAAGCTCACGCAACGTCTGCGCGACGCGGGCCGCGGCAATCAGTCGGAAGTCACGCGCGGGCAGACTCAGGCCGATACGCTCGCCGCCGACATTCCGCGCTTCATCGCGCGCCGCCGTGTCGCGCAGTATCGGCTTGCGATGCTGCTTGCGCGCGCGCCTTCGGACTTGCCCCGAGCCGCCCTCGCCTGCAAGCGGCTGCCGAAGCTGCGCGCGCCGATTCCTGTCGGCGATGGCGCAGCGCTCCTCAGACGCCGCCCCGACGTGCGTCAGGCGGAGCGGCAGCTCGCGTCATCGACGGCGCGCATCGGTGTGGCCACCGCCGCGTTGTATCCGTCGGTGAGCCTTGGTGCGTCGGTCGGGTCGGTGGGTGTCGTGGAAGATCTTTTCGGCGCGAACACGAACCGCTGGGCGTTCGGGCCGCTCATCAGCTGGAGCTTTCCGATCAACGGTCAACGCGCGCGCGTGCATCAGGCCGAAGCGGCGACGGGCGGCGCGCTTGCACAGTTCGACGGCGTCGTGCTGAAAGCGCTGCAGGAGACGCAGAGCAGCCTCGCCACATACGCATCCGATACCACGCGCGCCGATGCATTGCGCACCGCGTATAAATCGGCGATCGAATCGGCCGATGAAACGAACCGGCTGTATCGCGCGGGCCGCGAGTCGTTCCTCAACGACCTCGACGCGACGCGTACATTGACCGGCGTCGCGGCGCAGGTCGCGGCCGCCGAAGGCCAGGTCGCGATCGATCAGGTGAACCTCTTCCGCGCGCTCGGCGGCGGCTGGGAAACCGACGAAGCAGTCGCGAAGAACTCGAAGCAAAAATGAGGCGATCGTGCGTGCGAGCGAATATCGATTCGTTACCGTCTGGAGGATCGCGGCGCCGCTTCAATCCGTGTGGGACGCGATCCACGATCCGGCGGCGTGGCCGCATTGGTGGGCGTGCGTCGAACGTGTGATCGAAGTGGAAACGGGCGCGCGCGATGGCGTCGGCGCGTTGCATCGTTATACATGGAAAGGACGTTTGCCGTATCGCGTGCGCTTCGACATGCGTGTTACGCGCGTCGAGCCGCTCATGTCGCTCGAAGGGGAAGCGAGTGGCGATGTCGAAGGCTCGGGGTGCTGGCACTTTTCATCGCAGAATGACGTGACGATCGTGCGATACGAATGGCGCGTGCGCACCGGACGCGGATGGATGAAGCTGCTTGCGCCGATCGCGCGGCCGCTCTTCAAATGGAACCACGACTACGTGATGCAGCGCGGCGCCGAAGCGCTTGCAAGGCGGCTCGATGCGCGGCTCGTGGGCGTGGAGCATCGTGAAGCGCAGAGGTGAGGCGGGCTTGGCACCGGATCACCCCCGCACCGCAATCATGTCCTCGTCGCGGATATTCCACGTATTGATCCTCATCCGTTTTAGCCTTATCCCGCCGGCCTTAACGATTACACGGCAAGCGCCGCGCAATCACGCCGCGCCGCGACGATGCGCCCGCCATTGCGCACAGAAACCTCGTGAGGTCCGCGGCGGGCATCGGCCGGCACAGTCCGTCTGCATCCCATCGCGCGATATTGCGGCACACATTGCGCAACACCCAGTCGCCGATCTGAACGATGAGGCACGAGCGCATCGCGAAAGGGCGAGCTCGCGCAACGGGATCGATTCATAGCGACGTCGCCTGATCCAGCACCGATGCCAGAATCATCGCGCCCGCGTTGCCCGGAACCGGCCGCGGATTCGGCCCGTATACACGGTCGCCCGGACGGATCTCGACGCCGCTCATCGCGCACACGCCGGCGGTGCGCGCGCGCATCGCGCGCCACACCTGATCGCCATAGCAGCAGCGCGTCGGATCGCGCCATTCGATCGTCGCCGTGGTGCTCGACGGACGCTCGATCAGCTTCACGGTGACGCGGCGCTCGCCCGTTTGGCTGAAGGGACGCCTCGCCGAAGGCGCCTCGAAACTCACGCCATCATTCAGCGACGTCAATCGAAAGATCGTCTGTGCCCACGGATCGAGCGCGATTGCAGCTTCGGCCATAGCCGGCTCCTTATTGAAGAATGGGGTGAATCGATCCGCTCACGCCGCCTCGAGCGGGTCCGTCTGCCAGTGCCTCGCCGTCGCGGCGACGAAGCGCCTGCGAAGGCCGCAGCGAAGCGCGATATCGAGAATGCGCATCGCGACCACTCCAAATTAATCAAACGAAAATCACGCGCCTAGCCGTACATACGGTTGACGAGACCGCCCATTGGTTGAGTCAACCTATATGAAGGTTTGATTCGCGCAGGGCTCGGCGAGGCACTAACACCTTCGTATGAGCGCGTCAGACGCGCGCATGAGACGGCTCATCCGCACGTCGCATGCGATGCAGCCGGACGGTTCGATCCACGGCGCACGCGCCATGCGAACGTTTAGCCGATGCAGCGATGGTTGGTGCGAGCACGCTCCTTCGTAGGTGTAGTCGAGGCGCGCGCCGGGCGATACATTGTCATCAAGGTCGCAACACGAACACAGACCGACGGCCTTGACCAAGGGAAACCGAAGAGAATATTTATTTCGGATACCCGAATACATACGCATCATCCACCAGGAATAGATCATGAAAAAATACCTCGTCAGCTTCACCCTCGTTGCCGCCACGCTCGCCGCGCCCGCTCTGGCATTCGCGCAGTCGAACGGTCCCGTCACACGCGCACAGGTCCGCGCCGATCTCGTCGCGGTCGAAAAGGCAGGTTATAACCCCGCGCTCGCGAGCGATCCGTACTACCCGTCCGACATTCAGGCGGCAGAAGCGAAGGTCGCCGCGCAACATGCCGACGCAGTGCGGACGTACGGGGGCGCGCAAACCGGCACGAGTGCATCGGGTGCACCGAAGCACGTCTCGATGAACAACACGTGCGTCGGCCCGATCGACTTCTGTCAGCCGTTCTTCGGTAGCTGATGCGCGCGTCCGGATCGATGATCTCTCATTCGCACAAGCGGAGTCCTTCATGAAGCGAATCTTGCAAGCAGCCTCGGTGCTGGCGCTGTCGGCCGGTGTGTTCGCATCGGCTGGCGCAATGGCTCAGAATGCCGCCCCGGCCGCCGATGCCCATGCGCCCGTCAGGAACATCGTCCTCGTTCACGGCGCGTGGGTCGATGGCTCGGGATGGAAGCCGGTCTACGACATCCTGACCCGCGACGGCTACCACGTCACGATGGTGCAGGAGCCCCTGACCTCGCTCGAAGGCGATGTCGACGCGACCAAGCGCGTGCTCGACCTGCAGAACGGTCCCACCATTCTCGTCGGCCATAGCTACGGCGGGTCGGTCATCACGGAAGCGGGCGTGCATCCGAATGTCGCCGGGCTCGTCTACGTCGCGGCGCATGCGCCGAATGTGGGCGAGGACGAAGGCGCGCTTGGCAAGAAAACGCCCAGCTTCCTCGCGAAGCAGACGGACGCCGTCGAAAAGACAGCGGATGGCTACACGTACCTGAACCCCGCCGTCTTCCCGAAAGACTTCGCCGCGGATCTGCCGCTCAGGCAGGCCACGTTCGAATCGCGCTCGCAGATTCTGACATCGGCGCAAGTCTTCACGACGCCGCTGACGGCTGCAGCATGGACGTCGAAGCCGAGCTGGGGCATCGTCGCGGGCAGCGACAAGATCATCAATCCGGATCTCGAACGCTGGTACTACGAGCGCGCGCATAGTCACATCACGGTCATTCCCGGCGCGAGCCATTCCGTGTACGAATCGAAGCCGCAACAGGTCGCGGCGGTGATCGAAGATGCCGCGAAGCATGCGGTGCAATAGGTGACGCGATCGCGCGGCCGTCGTGCCCTTGCACGGCAGCCGCGCGTATTCGTCTGCGGTTTTCCCTTCTTGCCGCTTTCGCCGTCGATGCCTTATAACGTGTGTGGCCGCGCATGTGCCGCACGAGGTATCGAATGATGAGACGGAGGAAGCGATGGTTCGGCTGGTGATGATTCTTCTCGGGGTGGACTATCTGCGCACGCGATGGCGCTCGGTGATGACGCTCGGGCTGCTCAGCATCGCGCTCGGCGGCGTCATCTTCACCGACGCGCTCGACGGCTCGCTCTACTTTCCCATCATCCCCTTCGCGCTGATGATGCTGCTCGAAGGCCTCGCCACACTCGCCGTCGCGTGGACCGGCATGGGCGGTCAGCGCAAGCTGCGCTACGTGAAAGGCACGACGTTCTGCCTCTCGGCGCTGCTCGTGCTGTTCGGCGGCGAGCACGGCAACTTCGTGCTGTCGCTCATCTTCGGCACGCTCTTTCTCGTCGATGGCGCGTTGCAGATCGTCTCCGCGCGCGTGGTCCGCTATCGCAAATGGCGTCTCGCCACGGCAGGCGGCGTGCTCGAAATCGCAATCGCAATCTTTTTCTATCAGCCTTATCCCGATCACTATGCGGGCACGGTCGCCTATTGCGTCGCGTTCGGCCTCTTCTTCGGCGGCTGGAACATGATCCTGCTCGCGGCGCGCGTGCGGCGCATGGCGGCGAATCCCGCCGTCGAAGGCGAATCGGCTACGGCGGCGCAGGCAGAACCCGCGCGCGCCGCGCCGTCGTTCGCCGGCGCGGTCTTCGACGGCCCGCCCGCACCCGATGAAGCCGCGCTGACCGTGCACGTATGGACGCCGGTCGGCACGGCGAAGTCGCAGCCGAAGCGGCAGTTGCTGGTCGATCGCTATATCGCCGCTGTCGACAGGAACGGCACCATCTCGACGGGCCACGCGGCGCTGGAAACGCCCGAAGGCGTCTACATCAGCCTGTATCCCGCGGTCGAGATCGACCGCTCGCCGAACGAATTCACGCGCACGCTGCGCGCGACACGCGAGAACGACGTGCCCGGCCTCTTTCAGCCCGACTATGAAACCGAGTCGAAGGCGTGGTGTCCGTCGACGCAACAGGTGCGCATCCGCAACTACGATCCGGTGAGGCTCGCGCGCTTCTGGCAGGCGTATCGGCGTGACACGACCTATAACCTCACTTACCGCAATTGCTCGAGTTCCGTGGCGCGGGCGCTGGAAGCGGCGATCGAGGGTGCGTCGGCGCGCGTATGGGGCAAGGGCGGCGGATGGAAGCCGCTCGTGCGCATCATGACGACACCGGAGCTATGGGTCGCGGCGCAAGTGCGAAAGCGTGCCGCGACGATGGCCTGGACGCCGGGCCTCACGCTCGATTACGCGCGCGCGCTCAGCATGCTCGCCGACCCGCGTCACTCCGGCTGGGTGAAGATGGCGCGCATCGCGGTCGCGACGATGTATCGCTCGCGGCAGCGCTGGCGCGCCGAAGAGCATGCGGCGGCGCGCGCGCAAGGAGAAGCGTCGGTGGAAGCGGAACGGCGCACCGGATGAAGCGATGATTCGATGCGCGCGATTTACTGATCGCTCGCCTTGTCGATGGCCTTGCGCGAGCGGCTGCCGCGCGATGACGATTTGCGCGATGGCTTTTCCGCCTTCGATTCGGCAACCGGTCCGGCGGCGATCACCGCGCTTTCGTTCGATACATCGGCGACGCTCTGCTTCGTCGCAGTCTTGCGCGCACGGCTCCGCGCGGCCGGCTTTTTCGGCGCGGATGCGGGCGCGGGTGTAGCTTCCGCTTGCGGTTCGAACGTCTCGCGTTCGACCGGCATCGGTGCCTCTTCCACGAACGCGACCGGTTCGTGCGCGGCTTTCCTTGCGTCTCGTCGCTCTCTGCGGCTGCTTTTCCCCGCGCCTTCGTGTTCTGTCGGAGCGACCGGCGTCGATGCTTCTTCCTCGAACACGACGGGCTCGGGCGCGGCCGCGTGCGCACTCTTCCTTGCGCCGCGGCGCTCTCGGCGTCGGTTGTTCCCAGCGCCTTCGTTTTCTTTCTGGACGACCGGCGCCTCGGGTTGCCTCACATCGACCGCCGCGGCCTGAGCGGACTGAGCGGAGCGAAACACGAATGCGCCGGATTTGTCGTCGCGGCCCACTTCGAGCAGACCGCGCGACTGCGCTTCATCGAGCAGATTGCCGAACGCACGAAAGCCATATTGCGTTTCGCTGAAGCCCGGCTTGCGGCGCTTGATCGCGCTCTTCAACACCGACGCCCAGATCTTGCCGCTCTCGCCGCGCTCCGATGCGAGCGCCTCGAACGTCTCGACGGTGATCGCGATGGCCTGCGACTTGCGCGAGTCCGTCTCCTGCCTGGGATGCCGTTCTTCATCGGGCGCGCGTTTCGATTCGCGCTGTTCGCGCTTGGCGATGGCGCGTTGCTGCTCGCGCACGAGGTCGTCGTAGAAGATGAACTCGTCGCAGTTCGCGACGAGCAGGTCGGACGTCGATTGCTTCACACCTACGCCGATGACCTTCTTCGCGTTCTCGCGCAGCTTCGACACGAGCGGCGAGAAGTCGGAGTCGCCGCTGATGATGACGAACGTATCGACGTGTGATTTCGTGTAGCAAAGATCGAGCGCATCGACGACGAGGCGAATGTCGGCCGAGTTCTTGCCCGACTGGCGCACGTGCGGAATCTCGATCATCTCGAAGCTCGCCTCATGCATCGCCGATTTGAAGCCTTTGTAGCGATCCCAGTCGCAATAGGCTTTCTTGACGACGATGCTTCCCTTCAGCAGCAGGCGTTCGAGCACCGGCCGGATATCGAATTTCTCGTACTTCGCATCGCGAACGCCGAGCGCGACGTTTTCGAAGTCGCAGAACAACGCCATGCTGACGCTTTCCTGAGGTCCAGCCATATGATTCTCCAGCCCGTGCGGCTTGTTTGGAATGCGCACATGATAGCTTGTCGGCCCGATGGCCGTTCATGACTCGCCGCCCCCGACGTTCAATGTCTTCTCGCGTCGCGCCAGCAGATCGTCGAGCGTCTCGTTCGCCTCGCGCATCAGACGTTCGACGACTTCGCCCGCGGATGTCCGCTCGCTCACCAGCGCCGACGATTCCCCCGCGAAAAGCGCCATTTTTTCGAGATCGCCGGTCGTCGATCGCAGCGGAGAGATCGTGCTGTATTTTTCGACGGCACCCCATTCGTCATGCGCGATGACTTCGCGCGGCAGCGCATAGGGATCGTTGCCGAAGAGATGATCGCGCGCCGCATCCGTCAGGCTGTTCGCGAGCACGCGCACCGGTGAGCCGGCGGGCCAGTTGATCGCGTAGAGGTCGGTGTGGACGGTGTCGCCCGCGCGCGCATCGATCACGCGTTGCTTGTGATAATCGTGCGCATAGGATTCGTGCGTCGGCAGGAAGACAGTGCCGCAATGCACGCCGCTCGCGCCCAGCGCCAGCGCCGCGACGAGCCCCGCGCCCGTCGCGATGCCGCCCGACGCGACCACCGGCACACGGATATGCGCGGCGATTTCGGGTAGCAGCGTCATGATGCCGGTCGAGCCGCGCACATGGCCGCCCGCCTCGACGCCTTGCGCCACGATCACATCGGCGCCGGCCTTTTCCGCGCGAAGCGCATCTTCGAGCGAGCCGATCTGATACAGCACGAGCGCGCCGCCGTCTTTCGCGCGCGCGACGATATCGGGGTACACGTCCCAGAAAAAGCAGATCGCCGGCACCGCCAGTTCGAGGCAGGCGTCGAGCTCGGCGGCCAGCAAGCCGGGTTTCGTGCCCGTCGGAATGAGGTTGACGCCGAATGGCCGATCCGTCGCGGCGCGCACGGCGGCGACTTCGTCGGCGATCGTCTCGGGCGATTCGCGCACCATGCCGAGCAATCCGAAGCCTCCCGCACTCGACACCGCCGACGCGAGTTCCGCACGCGCGGGGCCTCCCATGCCGGCGGAGATGATCGGATAAAGGCAGCCGAGCACGCGGGTCAACTCGGTATCGAAAGGCGCAGCGTTCGCGGTCATGTCGTCCTCGCGCGATGAACGGCCCGAAAGCAAGTGCCGGACCCTCGCCAAAGCCTAGTCCCGACCGGACTGGCTTTCAAGCTGACTCATGACGGATGGCGCTTCGTCGGCGAGAGCGCTTCGCGGACTGTGGCCTGAGAAGCGCAGTCAGGGCTTCGCATGACGCGCGGCGAGCGCGGCAAGGTCGCGGCGGACCCAGTCGGCGTCGGCGGCGAATTTTTCGTCGGACATGCCGGGCTGGCGGAACAGCGTGAGCGCCACTTCGGCGCCCGCGCCGTTCTGATAAACGCGCAATGGTACGTAGACCTCTTCACCGTTCGGCAGACCGACGTAATGATCCATCACGCCGAGCGCGTTGTGACCGGTGAAGCGGATCGTCACATCGCCTTCGGGACCGCGGGCGCGCCAGTGGTCGCCCAGGTCTTCGAGCGTGGACTGCGCGAGTCCGGACGCCCATGTCGGAAAGACCTCCGGATGCCAGATCGCTTCATAGAGCTCGCGCCAATCGCGATCGATCGTGACGGTGAGGGTCTGCGTTTGCATCGTCACATGAAGATCACGTTTCGATCTTCGACATCACCGCGGTCGCCGGATCGTAGCGATAACCCTTTTGCGCGAGCTGCTGCGCCATCTTGTCGCCGATCATCTTCTGCTGCGACTCGCGGAACACGAGTTCGTGATCCGGCTTCAGGCGCTCCAGCTCGACCGCGAGCCTGCGCATCAGCGCGACTTCGCCGGTGCTGCGAGCATCGATAAAGAGGATCTTCTCGTTGGCCACATCGAGACGCTGGCGCAAGTCCTTCGCGTAGGTGACCCATTGCTCGGCGTTGGCGCGGAGATCGTCATAGGCCTTCGAATGCGCCTTCGCCTGCGCCGAGATCTGACGCTGCAGCGACGCGAGCTCCGACTCGTCGCCCTGCTCCTTCTCGACGAGGCGCTTCGCGAGATCGGTCGCGTTCTTCTCGGCGGCCTCGGCGCGCTCGCGCAACGCGTTGACATCGTTCGACACGCGCGCGAGTTCGGCGCCCTGCTCGGCCTTCTCTTCCATGAACGCGCTGATCTGCTTGCGGGCTTCATCCAGCTCGGCGCTGACACGGCCAGCGTGATCGCGGTACGCGGTAATTTCGGCGTTTCGCGCAGCTGCGTTCTCACGCTCCGCCGCGAGCGCGACGCGCACTTCGTTCAACTCCACCTCCAGTGCGGCGACGTGCGCGAGGCTTTCGCTCGCCTGCGCCTCGGCGGCCTGCGCGCGCCCGTGCGCGGCGATCGCATCCTGCGACCAGCGTTCGACTTCAGCCGATTTCTCCTGCGATGCGAGGCTCAACGCTTCATGCTGTTGCCGCGCCTGATCGCGCTCTTGTGCGATGCGCGCGAGCTCGTCGTCCTTGCCCGCCATCAATGCATGCAGTTGCGCGTGATCCTGAAGCACCCGGTCGCGCTCTTGCGCAATGCGCGCAAGCTCTTCGTCCTTGCCCGCGAGCGATACGCTCAACTGCTCGTGCTGCTCCCGCGCCTGATTGCGCTCGTCGGCGATGCGCGCGAGTTCCTCGTCCTTGCCAGTCAGCGACGCGCGCAAATTGCCGTGCTGCTCGCGTGCCTGATCGAGCTCATCGGCGAGACGCGCGAGCGCTTCGTCCTTGCCCGACATCGACGCATGCAATTCCGAATGGTCCTGCCGCGCCTGATCGCGCTCTTGTGCGATGCGCGCGATGTCTTCGTCCTTCGCCGACAACGCCGCGTTCAGCGCATCCTTCGCGCGCCGCTCTTCTTCGAGCGACGCCTTCACGGCTTCCAGTTGCGCCTCGCCCGCCGATACGCGCTGCAACGCTTCCTCGACGCGCGTCTCTGCGGTCTGCGCGCGCGCCGTGACGGCTTCGAACTCCTGGCGCAAGCGCGCGACCGACTCTTCCGATGCCCGCAACGCGCTCACCATCTCCGTCATTTGCTGGCGGCTCTTCGCGGCCTCGTCGCCGGTCTTCTGGAACTCGGCGAGCGCCTCGTCACGCTCCGCGAGCGCGGTCGAAAGCCGCTGGCTCACCGCGGACAGACGCTGGCCGGACATCCGTTCGGTTTCGTCGCGCGAAACGGTCCAGAGCCGCCGCGCGACGTTCACGAGCGTCTCGGCGAGGTCGTCGGGGAGTCCGGTCGGCGCCTGCTGCTGCGGCACGTCCGGGGAACGCGCCTCGCGCCAGCGTTGCAGGCCTGCCGCGATGGCGACGACCGAGCCGCTGCCGGCCTCCGTCCAAACGGTCACGGGGGAAACCTTGCGGCCTTCTTGCGTCAGGCGGTCGGCGATCGACGCGATTTGCTCGTCGGTAATGATGTCTACGTCTGTGGGCATAAGCGCCTCGAAAATCAGTGGCGTCGCACTCAAAAAACTGCGATACGTTGTTACATTCGGCTGAATCCGCGCCAGGGCGGAACGGGATGATACCCATTTTCCACGCCTCGCCATTGCGCAGCGCGTCACGTGCCCTCGAAAACGGGATTTTGCAGCGAGAGTGTATCGCTTGAGAGGCGATAATTTCGAGACGTAATACGTTATTCACAGAAACGCATCCAGCCCGGACGGGCCATCCGTCCGGGCTCATTGAATCGGGCAAACCGCGCGCTTACGGCCTTGCGAAAACCGGACCGAGCCCGATGACGTTCGCATCTGTCGAACGCGCGCCCGATGCAAAGGCGCCGTTCACCGGCGCACCGTAGGCGGTCAGGCCCTTCGCGGCATCGACGCGCGCCTGCGCGGCCTGGATGTTTTGCGGATACTGCGTCTGGTCGCTCGCCGGATCGTAACCGGCCTTTTGCAGCTCGACGAGCTGCGCGCGTACTTCCGCACGGGTGATCGGCTGGTTCGACTGCGCGAACGAGAAAGCCGGAAGCGCGACAGCGGCAGCGACGATAAGCGATTGGATGACTTTCATGATTGACCTCCAGAGAATGGGATGGAAACCCGTCTTGTCGATCCGCGCCGTGTTGCGAATCGTTCGGGCATGGAGGTATTAGAACCGGCGCACGTATCTGGCTTGTTTCGCGGCACGCAGGTTATGAAACGCCGTGTGTCGGGCTTCACTGCGGATACAGTGCGATACAAAGAGGACGGCCCGCCGCGCCGTCTACAATCGGCTTGCCGTATCGAAACAGGACACGATCGGGACCACACAGGGAGGAGACCCATGCAGACCCCGCGCCCTTCGCTGAACGCCCTGCGCGCGTTCGAGGCCGTGGCGCGCCTGCGCAGCATGACGCTCGCCGCGCAGGAGCTGTGCGTCACGCACGGCGCGATCAGCCGGCAGGTGAAGGCGCTCGAGGACACGCTCGGCCTCACGCTGCTCGTGCGCTCCGCGCAGTCGTCGGACCCGACGCCCGAAGGCAGGCGCCTCGCCGAGGGACTTACGACCGCGTTCAATCTCATCGACGCGAGTATCGAGCAGTTGAAGCCCGAGCCGCTCACGCTGTCGTGCTCCGCGACCATCATGATGAACTGGCTGATTCCGAGGA
>Ga0105251_10000560_pt1 | contig 34938 bp, 35 predicted proteins | sample KBSS64metaG_FD_80424 | JGI IMG/M metagenome (GOLD analysis project Ga0105251, IMG submission 80424) | Switchgrass rhizosphere microbial communities from Kellogg Biological Station, Michigan, USA - KBS S6-4 metaG | ecosystem: Host-associated > Plants > Roots > Rhizosphere > Soil | place...
ACCTTCGGCAAGCTGCAGGGGCAAACGGTAGCGGGCGCGGCCAGGCGCAATGGCGCGCAGTACGATCAGCCGCTGCGCTACGCCGGGCAGTACCAGGACGACGAAAGCGGCCTGCACTATAATTTATTCCGCTACTACGAACCGGAGGTGGGGCGCTTTACTACTCAGGATCCGATAGGGTTGCGCGGCGGGCTGAACCTTTATCAGTATGCGCCGAACCCGCTGATGTGGGTGGATCCGCTGGGGCTGAACAATAAGCCATGCAAAACTGAAGAAACAACCCGTGTTCGCCATTACACTAATCGTAAAGGATCAAATGCAATCGAAGAAAGTGGAATAATAAAAGTTCAGGACAATGGTCGGGTGTATGTCGAACCTGCGAATAAAAAGCCACTGAATCAAGTTCAAGCTGAGGATAAATATCAAATAAAACCAGGCAGAGGGAGAGATTATGTTGAAACTGATGTCCCCAGCCACAATTAGAGTGGATGACTAATCCTCGCTACCATAATCAAGAGCTTACTGTTAAAGGTGATATCATCCTAAAAAAACCACTATTACACAAAGAAAATAAAATGTTAAAAGAAAATGAAATAATTGAACTTACAGGTGAAGAAACAATTAACATAATTAAGGAGGTTAATTACTTGTTAATCTCACTTAATAACATAGCTCATTATTACTATAATGAAAAAAACATTAGTGATACCAAACGACTGGAGTATGAGCACGAAACAACTAACTTCATAGATAATAATGAGATAACAAAAAGGTTGGCTGAAGTTAGGAAGGTGTTATCTAGTAAATTTAATAATGAACTTGGCGATGATGATATGGATGATATTGAGAGGGCTACAGAGGATACTCAATATTGGGAAAGACCTGGGGACTAGTTTTAACCGGGAGATATACTGCCACAGTTGGCAGAGTAGAGTCTTTGGCAACAGCAACAGCAACAACAACAACAACCTGCGATCCATGTTGCATCACCTGAAAATATTGATGGGTTTGGGAAACAAGCTAAATAGGTGCTATGACGTTGAGTTTAAGGTACCTGAACGATCTTTGATCAATACCAATAAGGGCTAATAGTTGGTCCGGACTCGTTGGAAGGGCGATTAGCCAAACGTAAAGGTCTACCGGACCCAGAATATAAAATGGCAGATTAAATGATTATTATTCGATTACTGAACATTTCCCTTGAGGTATAAGACAATGAATTTTATTGATGATGGCGTTATCAAAAATTGGATCTCTAATAACAATGCGGTGATTAGCAACTCATTGTCTGAATTCCTGTTTGATAAATTATCTTCTCTACCTTGGGAAGCTAGGCATATAGACTATGCAAAACTAAATCATCGGTTTGGAAATATACAGGATATGTTGAATGATGATGGTGATATAAAATATACTAAAATCAAGGCGTGGTTAAAAGAAAGCGCATTTGAAAATAGTTCTCACGTATTGTTTTGGTATGGAAAAGTTAATCCTTGTGTGGTGTGTGAAGTCGAATTTGGATTGAGTAACATTGACTCTGCATATTGGGGGCTTCCAGGTTGGAACTATATATTTAGTTGTGATTTTGAAAATGGTGAAGTTAAGGTGGATTATGATAATATTTTATCATTTGATGGTATGAGTAAACTGATTTTATTAATGAATTGATATTAAATTAATATTTTGCTCTTTAAAATAATAGGCTCTAGAAAAAGAACGACAGCACTCGGTAAGCCTCTTTAAGCAAAGGCCGCTTGTAGCAACAGCGTGAACCCTATCAAGGCAACCTGGTCAGCCGTCGCAACGGCCTTTATGAGCAGCACTATCTTTAGTTTTCGAAATGAACAGCGCGCCGCTGGAGGTGACCGACGCGGCGGGCAACCTGCGCTGGTCCGGGCAATACGACACCCTCGGCAAGCTGCAGGGGCAAAGGGTAGCGGGCGCGGCCAGGCACAATGGCGCGCAGTACGATCAGCCGCCCCGGTTACGCCAAAAAATATCGGGTAACTTTGTTGGCATACCGACACTTGCCCGGCATGCGTTATTTACACCGCCCGCCGTCGCCACAGCATGCCCGGTTTGGCGAACATCACCAGGTTGCCCAGCAGGATCAGGCACAGGCCAATCACCGCATTGAGGTGCCACTGGTAACCTTCGTAAATCGTCGAAATGGTCAGCGCCACCAGCGGGAACAGCAGGGTGCTGTAGGCCGCCGCGCCGGCGCCGATGCGCCCCAGCAGGCTGAAATAGGCGGCGAAGGCGATCACCGAACCGAAAATCGCCAAATACAGCAGCGAACCGATATAGCGGCTGTTGTATTCAATCTGGAACGAGGCGCCCTGCGCCAGCGCAATCAGCGCCATCAGGATCGCGCCGTAGCTCATAGCGTAGGTATTGGTGGAGAGGATATCCAGCCCGCGCCGCTGATGGCGCGCGCTGATCATGTTGCCCAGCGAAAAACCGTAGGTGCCGAGCGCGCTCAGGCCGATGCCTTTCAATAGCTCCGGCGCCATTCGGCTAGCGGCCAGATCCTGCCAGAACAGCGCGACGATGCCCGTCAAGCCCAAGACTGCCGCCGGCAGCAGGTTGGCGCTGGGGCGCTGGCGGAAGAACAGCATGCCGTTAACGGCGTTGAACAGCACCGCCATCGAGAAAATAACCGATTCCAGCCCGCTGCTGATATAGGCCGCTGCGTGGTAGAAACAGTAGAAGTTGAAGCCGAATACGCAACAGCCCTGCAGCATGCAGAACAGGTGGTCGCGCGCGGCGATGCGCCGCAGGCGGCGCGCCAGCAGCAGCACGGCGAACATGACCGCGGCGGAGACCACAAAGCGGTAACCGATCGAGACAGGAATGGCCACCGGGCCTTCCTGTTGCAGGGTAATCGCAATCCAGGTGGTGCCCCAAATCAACACTACGGCAAGGTACAACAGCGCGTTCATAATCAACTCCGTTAAAACAGATGAACGCAGTATCCGCCGTTGCCTGCGCCGCCGCTTTCAGCGCTTTGCGCACAATTGCATATTCTTGCGCTTTTTTTGGTAAAAGCGTCGGGTGGCGACTGGTGCGCGGCGGCGCCACTCTTTACACTGCAGAGATTGAGATGAACGGGGCCGGCAATGTCCAGATATCAGGCGTTTGAAACGCTGAGCAAGCACAAGGCGCAGCTGCACGACAGCATCCAGCTGGGCTCCGGCGTGGAGCTGGCCGCCTGGTCCAACTGCAACGACCGCATCACGCAGGAAAGCGCCGATCACCACACCCTGAGCCTGTACGTCGCCGACGGCTACGAATGTTATCAAAAGGTGCCGGGTGGCTGGAAAAACGGCGGCGGGCCGGATCGCTTCTGCATCATGCCGCGGCAGTATGAATCCACCTGGGACGTGCGCAGCGATCTGTCGTTCGTGCATCTCTATTGCACCGACGCCCACCTGCGCCAACTGGCGGAGCAGACCTGGGATCGCAGCCCGGCGTCAATCAACGTCGAACAGCGTGCGTTTGCCGAAGATCCCCAGATTACGCTGCTGTACCGCCAATTTTTGCTCAACCGCGACTGGCGGGATCGCGCCAATCAGCTGGCGCTGAGCAGCGCCTCAACCCTATTGATGTCGCATATGATCCAGCGCTATACCCAGCTGCAGTGGGCCTTGCCAAAGGTGCGCGGCGGCCTGGCGCCGGCGGTGGCGAAAAGGGTGAAGGAGTATATCGACGGCCATCTGGGCCAGCCGTTGCTGCTGGCGGATCTGGCGGCGCAGGCCGGCTTGAGCGAGTTCCACTTTGCGCGGATGTTTAAGCACGATACCGGCCTGGCGCCACATCAGTTTGTGATGCGCGCCCGGCTGCGGCAGGCGGAAAAACTGCTGCGCCACAGCCAACTGCCGCTGACGCAGATTGCGCTGGACTGCGGCTTCAGCTCCGCCAGCCACTTCAGCAACCGCTTCAGAGCGGCCTACGGATTTGCTCCGCTGCGCATGCGGCAGGGGCGCGGAGAATAAGGAAAGCCAATGGAACAGCAGTTTGCAGGGTTAGGCGTGTTGTTTATCGCCGGGTTTGGGCCGGTGACCCAGAACACCGAGCACAGCAAGGCCTTTTATCTCGATACGCTGGGGTTGCCGCTGAAACCGATGCCGGGCAACCGGGACTATCTGCTGGCCGAGCCGGGCGAGTTGGATGGCGTGAAGCACTTCGCGCTGTGGCCGCTGGCGCAGGCGGCGCAATCTTGTTTCGGCAACGAGCAATGGCCGCAAACGCTGCCGGTGCCACAGGCCTGGATCGAGTTCGACGTCGCCGATATGGCGCTGGCGGCTCAGGGGTTAATCGATCGCGGTTATCGCCTGCTGGTCGCCAACCGCGAAGAACCCTGGGGGCAGCGCGTAACGCGTTTAATGAGCCCGGAGGGATTGTTGGTCGGCGTTACCCATACCCCGTGGTTGCGTGCGTAAATAACTCGCAGGCCGTTTTTGCTTACGAAATGGCCTAATAATAAATGTTCATTAGCTTAAAATCCTGGGTAATATAATCTGTTAACCTTTCCGAACTATTCTGCTCTTTAAATGAGTAATTCCTGTCATTACGTCAAAACCAACGTGGTTGCTCTATTATTTCCTGTCTATTTAGTGCTGTTTTTAAGGGGTTAATTCCCGCTATCAAGCAGCGGCAATAAATAGAGAGTATTCTTATATTTGCATCAGGCATTGAAAACAGCAATGACTCTCGATTTCAACCACGAAAAGGAAAGCAACCATGAGAAAACTCAGTCGAACGGGAATAGCGCTGGCGATATCCCTGACATCCACCCTGATATTTCCTGCCGCAATGGCGGCGGAAAATAACCAGGCAACCAATAAGGCGGCGACCATGAAGGAAAATAGCGCGCAGTTTATTGCGGTAGGTAAAATCGTGCAGGTCACTTTTGGCGATTTTGCATTCAAACTCGACTTTACCGACGACAAAACCATGACCTTTACCGGCATCGGCGAGGCCTCGCAGGGCGTGACGGACACCGTGCAGTATACTGCGGTAGAAATACGTCCTCAGCTGTACATGGTGTACTGGCATGAGCCTAAGTCGGGCGATAACGTCACCCACGTCGAAGATTACCAGCGCGGTGAGGTGTACACCAATATCGCCGGCAAGGACGGCAGCTTTACCCATCTGAAAGGGCAGTTGAAGATCGTTGGGCATTCAGGAAAATAAGGAGCAGTTATGAAAAAGGCATTTATCCCGTTACTTATCGCCGGCGGCCTGTTGGCCAGCTATCCCGCACTGGCGGTGGAAGGCGGCGCAGTGCAGAAACACGCGGTTAAAGGCTATCACCACGGCCAGCAGAAATTAAAAGTGGTGGAAGATTTGTACGCCGGTTTTTTTAATCGCCATGATATCGGCGTGGCGCAAAAGTTGATTGTGGAGAATTATAAACAACACAATCCTTTTGTTGGCGATGGCATCAAGCCCTTCCTCGATTTTTTCAGCCAAAATTTTAAAGATAACCCGCAGTACAGCGCCAAAATATACCGCAGTGCGGTGAGCGGCGATTTGGTCTACGTTCACGTGCTGTACAAAAATAACCCGCAGGATCGCGGCACCGCCAGCGTAGATATCTACCGGGTGAACGATCAGGGCCAAATTACCGAGCACTGGGATGTGAATCAGGAAGTGCCGGAAAAATCGGCGAATGACAATACCATGTTCTGATAATTGGCCGCTTTGGCGGCCTAATTATAAATAATTCGCTTTATTTAATTACTAAAATACACAAAGGGGCCGCCGTCGAGTAGGCTACGGCCCGCCTTAGGCAGTACTGGTACGGTTGATGGGCGTCATTGTCCCAGTACTGTCTATGGTAACCCCATTATTTCCTCTCCACCGCCGCTATTTGCCGCCGCAGCTGCAGGCAGTTAATCAGCACCAGCAGCGCCGTTACCGCGAATACCCAACGGAACCCCAGCAGAGCCGACACCCCGGAACCGATCAATGGGCCGACTACGTTGCCCAGATACATAAACGACTGGTTATAACCGAAAATGCGACCGGTGACCTGATCGGAAGAGTACCTCAGCAGCAGCGCTTGCACCGCCGGCATCAGCGCGCCGTCGGCAAAGCCCAGCAGAAAACGCAGAATGCCCAGCTGCAGCGGGGTCTCCACCCAGGCCATGATGGCGAACAGCAGGGTAGTCAGCATCAGCGCCGCAATCAGAATGCGCGCGGTGCCGATGCGATCGCCGAGCCGTCCGAGGCGCGGGGCGGAAATCAACGCCGCAACGCCGGGAACGGCGGCGATCATCCCGCTGATAAAGGCAATATTGCTGACATTGCCCGACAACTCTCGAATAAACAGCGTCAGGATCGGGCTGATGGAGGAGTTGGCCAGTTGGATCATCAGGGTGCAGAAGAACAGGGTAACGATTAGCGCCGGGTAAGGCAGCGATCGGAATACCGCTTTGCCGCTCAGCTGGTCGGCCTTTTTCACCTCGACGCGCCGCTCTTTAATCAGGAACAGCGTCACCAGGAAGCTGACGAACATCAACCCGGCGGTGACGAAAAACACCACCCGCAGGCCAAGGTGGTCGGCCATTAAGCCGCCCAGCAGCGGCCCGGCGATCACCCCGGTGATCTGGCCGGTGGACAGCATGCCCAACGCCCAGCCGCTCTTGTCGCGCGGCGCCTGGGTGGCGACCAGCGCCATGGCGTTGGGAATGTAGCCGGAGGTTAACCCCATCAGCGCCCGCAGCGCAAACAGCTGCCAGACGTTGGTCGCCAGGCCCTGCAGCGCGATCACCACCGCCATGCCCAGCGAAGCGCGCAGCAGCATCAGCTTGCGCCCCTTGCGGTCGGCCAGGCTGCCCCACAGCGGCGAAACCACCGCCGAAACCAAAAAGGTGCCGCTGAACACCAGCCCGGACCACAGGCTGAGCGACTGATGGCCGGTGACGCCAAGCTGCTCGACATACAGCGGCAGAAAAGGGAGGATTTGGCTCATCGCCAGCCCGGTGAAGAAACAACCGAGCCAGACCGAGATCAGATTGACTTTCCACGCTTCCATCAACTTGTCGTACCACTTTGAATTTTGGAGGGATTTATTGAGCAAGGTAATAATAACACCGCTAATCAAGTGGCGCCGGGGAAATGCGTGAGTAAACGTAAAGCCCTTTGGCGGCCTGCTTGTTTAATTATGTTATAATAGCTATATTACCATAGATATTTATTTTAATCTACGGCCGAATCGAGAGCAGGCGGGGCCACACAGCGCAGGCAATTCCGATTGACCGGCTTATCTCGTGATGTGAAAGTACCCATATATCTCGCTATTTATTGATACCTATGAAAAAAGATCCTGCTGAAGAAATAACGCTGCTGCGCACGCAGTTGATGTCTCTGGTGCGCCGTATGCGCCGTGAATCGCGCAGCGACGAAAAATCCTGGGCGCAACTGCTGCTGCTCGGCGCCATCGATCGCCACGGCGGCGAGGCGACGCCTTCGCTGCTGGCGGAATCAGAGCGTATGCGTTCCTCCAATCTGGCCGCTGCACTGCGCGATCTGGAAGCCGATGGCCTGCTGATGCGCACGCCGGACGCCGAAGACCGGCGCAAGGTGCGGGTCAAATTGACGCCCGCCGGGCTGGGTCTGCTGCATGAAAGCCGCGCCCGGCGTGAAGCCTGGCTCTGCGATGCCATGGCGTCTTGCCTCAGCCCCGAAGAGCAGGCGCTGTTGATTGCGGCGGGGCATTTGATGGCGCGTATCGCCAATGCGCCGCCGCAGGATTAAGGTAACGCCATAGACCGGATCTCGCTGGCGTGCAGAGTTTTGCATCGCTTCGCTAGCGTCGTCATAAAATTGAAAATCTGTGGTTTATCGCGGTGCATCTCAGGATGCGCCGCACAAATGTTGTGCAATAGTTATCAACTGATGACTATGCTGTAACCGCAGGTTCTGCCGTACCTGCGCCGCCGTACGCCGCCGCGCGTGAATTATCTCTCCAAAGTCCGCAATTGGCACAGGCCATGCATTGTCATCATCCGCTCCTGTTACCTGAGTAACAGAGGGCGCTTTGGTGACAACTCAACAACAGCGGGCGAACCATGGCAGACCATCCTGATGTGATAGCACAGATAGAAGCGTCATTCGCGGTACAAACCCCGACCGGCAAACGCATTGCCGGCTACCTGCTGGCCAACCTGGCGCAGGTGCCGTTTGAAACCGCCGACAGCATCGCGCGCAGCGCCGCCACCAGCGGCATTTCTGTCGGCCGCTATCTGCGCAGCCTGGGCTATCAAAACCTCGAGCATCTGAAGCGCACGCTGCGTGAACAGGGCGCGGCGCTGTACCAACCCTGGGGCGTGACCGACCGGCTGGGCGCCTATCGCCGGCGGCGCGAACAGCCGCAGCCGCAAAAGCTGCGCCAGGCGTTGACGCTGGAGCTGGAGGCTATCGAGCATGTCTATCAGCTGGCCGGCGGCGAGGCCTTCGCACAGGTCAGCCGCCAGCTGGCGCAGGCGGAGGCGGTGTTTGTGGTCGGCATTCAGTCGACGCGCGGCATCGCCAACGCGTTCTACAGCCACCTGGAATACCTGCGCCCACGGGTGTACTACGCCGACGGCCAGTCCGGCACCTACGTGGAGTCGCTCAACTCCGAATTTAGCGCCCCCTATGTGGTGCTGACCGACACCCGCGCCTATTCGACCATCGCCCAAAAATATTGCCAGGCGGCCTGCGCGCGCGGGCTGCGGCTGGCGCTGATCACCGATATTTACTGCCCCTGGGCGCGGGATTATCCGCTGGATCTGCTGCAGGTGAAAACCGACACCGGCCAGTTTTGGGATTCGCTGGCGCCGCTCAGCTGCCTGTTCAACCTGTTGCTGTCTTCGGTGCTGGAACAGGGCGGCGCGGCGGTGGAGCAGCGGCTGGCCAACAACCGCATCTTGCAGAAAGAGCTGGGGCAATTTGAATCTTAACCGCCATGGGATAACGCAATGAGTGACAACATAACGCTGACGGATCTGGCCGAACGGTTTCCCGGCCTGAGCATCGATTTGAAGTACGCCACCGCCGATAACCTGACCGGCCGGCCTATCTACCGCGAGAGCCGCTGTCTGCTGCATCCCGATGCGGCGCAGGGGCTGGCCCGCTGCCTGCGGGCGGCGCAGCTGGCCGGCCTGGCGCTGAAGGTGTTCGACGCTTACCGGCCGCAGCAGGCGCAGGCGCTGCTGTGGCTGGCCTGCCCGGATCCGCAGTACGTCACCAGCACCCAAACCGGCTCGCACCATAGCCGTGGGGTCGCGATCGACGTCACCCTGCTGGATGCCGCAGGCGCGGCGCTGGATATGGGCACCGGCTTTGACGAGATGAGCGAAGGCTCTCACCCGTTTTACCCCGATTTCCCTCCGGAGGTGCAGCGCAATCGGCTTTTGCTGAATGCGGTGATGGCCGCCGGCGGATTCCGCGGCATCGCCAGCGAATGGTGGCACTTCGAGCTGCCCAACGCCGGTGATTACCCGCTGCTGGCCGATCGTTTCGGCTGTTTTCCCCACGACTAAAACAACAGGCATTTCACACATCAGGAGCTTGGTTATGAATCAGATCAAATGTGCCGCCCTGGCGGCGGCCGTGACGTTGGGCATGGCGGCGATGAGCCCGGCGCAGGCGGCGGTGCCGAAAGACATGCTGGTGATCGGCAAGGCGGCCGATCCGCAGACGCTGGATCCGGCGGTCACCATCGACAACAACGACTGGACGGTGACCTATCCGGCCTATCAGCGGTTGGTGCAGTACAAAACCGAGGGCGGCAAAGGGTCCACTCAGGTGGAAGGGCAACTGGCGGAGAGCTGGAGCGCCTCGGAAGACCAGCGGGTATGGACCTTCAAGCTCAAACCGGGCAACAGGTTCGACGACGGCGGCGAGGTCAACGCCGCTGCGGTGAAATGGTCTTTTGAACGGCTGATGAAGATCGGCCAGGGGCCGTCCGAGGCGTTCCCTAAAGACCTGCAGATTGAGGCGGTGGATCCGCTGACGGTGAAGTTCACGCTGAAAACGCCGTTCGCGCCGTTCCTTTACACCCTGGCCAACGACGGCGCCGGCATCGTCAACCCGGCGATCGCCAAAGCCAATCCGGCCGATGAGGGCAAAGCCTGGCTGGCTAACCATACCGCCGGCTCCGGCCCTTACAAGCTGGACCGCTGGCAGAAGGGGCAGCAGCTGGTGCTGGTGCCGAATCCGCACTACGGCGGCGACAAACCGGCGTTCAAACGGGTCACGGTAAAAATCATCGGCGAAAGCGCCACCCGCCGCCTGCAGTTGACGCGCGGCGATCTGGACATTGCCGAATCGCTGCCCATCGACCAGCTAACGGCGCTCAAGAGCGAAAACAAGGTGGCGGTCAACGAGTTTCCTTCGCTGCGCGTGACCTACCTGTATCTCAACAACGGCAAGGCGCCGCTGAATCAGGCCGATCTGCGCCGCGCCATTTCCTACGGAGTGGATTACCAGGGCATGGTGAAGGGCATTCTCGGCGGCAACGGCAAGCAGATGCGCGGCCCGATCCCGGAAGGCCTGTGGGGCTTCGATCCCAACGCCAAACAATACGCGCTGGATCTGGACAAAGCCAAGGCCGAGCTGGCGCAGGTTAAAGACAAACCGGCGTCGCTGAGCTTCCTGTATTCGGTCAACGATCCCAACTGGGAAGCGATAGCCCTCTCGGTGCAAGCCAGCCTGGCGACGGTGGGCATTAACGTCAAGCTGGAGAAGCTGGCCAACGCCACCATGCGCGATCGCATCGGCCAGGGCAATTACGACATCGCCATCGGCAACTGGAGCCCGGACTTCGCCGACCCCTATATGTTCATGAACTATTGGTTCGAGTCCGACAAGCAAGGGCTGCCGGGCAACCGCGCTTTCTACAGCGATCCGCAGGTGGACGTGTTGCTGAAAAAGGCGGTGTCGGTTGCCGATCAGCAGGCGCGCACCGCCGATTACCAGGCGGCGCAGAAAATCGTTATCGATCAGGCGGCCTACGTCTATCTGTTCCAAAAAAACTATCAGGTGGCGATGAACAAGGACGTGAAGGGCTTTGTATATAACCCGATGCTGGAACAGGTGTTCAACGTTGGGCAGATGAGCAAGTAGCTTGCCTTCGGGCGGCCGATTGGCCGCCCATGCGCCAGGGGAGTCAGTTATGAATGTTTGGAGCCTTATCCGCCAGCGCTGCTGGGGATTGGTGCTGGTGATGTTCGGGGTCTGCGTGATTACCTTCATCATCTCGCACCTGATCCCCGGAGATCCGGCGCGGCTGCTGGCGGGCGACCGCGCCAGCGAAGAGATAGTCCAGCATATCCGTCAACAGTTGGGGCTGGACCAACCGCTGTACGTGCAGTTCGGCCGTTATTTGCTGGATATGCTGCATGGCGATCTGGGCACGTCAATCCGCACCGGCCGGCCCGTGTTGGACGATCTGCGGGCGTTTTTTCCGGCGACGCTGGAACTGGCGTTCTGCGCCTTGCTGCTGGCGATCGTCTTGGGCGTGCCGCTGGGGGTGCTGTCGGCGGTATACCGCAATAAATGGCCCGATCATCTGGTGCGTTTGATGTCGGTCACCGGCATCTCCACCCCGGCTTTCTGGCTGGGGCTCGGGGTGATCATCCTGTTCTACGGCAGGCTCGCTCTGCTGCCCGGCGGCGGCCGGCTGGACGACTGGCTCGATCCGCCCGCCCATATCACCGGATTTTACCTGCTGGATTCGCTGCTGACCGGCAACGCCGACGCGTTTTGGAACAGCCTGCGGCATGTGATCCTGCCGGCGTTCACGTTGGCCTTCGTGCATCTGGGCGTAGTGGCGCGGCAGATTCGCTCGGCGATGCTGGAACAGCTCGGGGAAGACTATATCCGCACCGCGCGCGCCAACGGCCTGTCTCGCTGGCGGGTGATCCTCGGCCATGCGCTGCCGAATGCGCTGATCCCGTCGGTGACGGTGCTGGGGTTGGCGTTGGGCGATCTGCTGTACGGCGCGGTGCTGACCGAAACGGTGTTTGCCTGGCCGGGCATGGGGGCATACGTGGTGGATTCGATCCAGGCGCTGGATTTCCCGGCGGTGATGGGCTTCGCGGTAGTGGTGTCTTTCGCCTACGTGGCGGTGAATTTGATTGTCGATCTGCTCTATCTGTGGATTGACCCAAGAATGGGGCGCGAGAGGTAATGGCCATGTCTCAAATCGAAAGGCCGCTGGCGGCGGCCGAAGCGCCGCGCTTTGTCGGGCTGCGGCGCGGCTGGTACCGGGTAAGCCGCAGCCCGCTGACGCTGTTGGGCGCGGCGATCATGATAGCGGTGCTGTTCCTGATGCTGTTTTCTCCGTGGCTGGCGCCGCATAACCCGGACGCCATCGATCTGACCGCGCGGTTGCTGCCGCCTTCCGCCGAACACTGGTTCGGCACCGACGAAGTGGGGCGCGATCTGTTTAGCCGGGTGCTGGTCGGCAGCCGCCAATCGGTGGCCGCCGGGCTGGCGGTGGTGGTGCTGGCGGGCGGCATAGGTTCGCTGCTCGGCTGTTTTTCCGGGGTGATGGGCGGCGCGGCGGATGCGTTTATCATGCGCTGCATGGACATCATGCTGTCGGTGCCGTCGCTGGTGCTGACCATGGCGCTGGCGGCCGCGCTCGGGCCCAGCCTGTTCAACGCCATGCTGGCGATCGCGGTGGTGCGCATTCCGTTTTACGTGCGTCTGGCGCGCGGGCAAACGCTGATGTTGCGTCATCAGGCCTATATGCAGGCGGCGCGCACCTTCGGCGCTTCGCGCTGGCATCTGATCGCCTGGCACGTGCTGCGCAACGTCATGCCGCCGCTGGTGGTGCAGGCTTCGCTGGATATCGGCACCGCGATCCTGATGGCGGCCACGCTGGGCTTTATCGGCCTGGGCGCCCAACAGCCGACCGCCGAATGGGGCGCCATGGTGGCCAACGGCCGCAATTACGTGCTGGATCAGTGGTGGTATTCGGCCTTTCCCGGTACGGCGATCCTGATCACCGCCACCGGTTTCAACCTGTTCGGCGACGGTCTGCGCGACCTGCTGGATCCTAAAACCCGGGGGCGTTGATGAGCGAAGCAAGGGTACTGTCGATTAACGAGCTGCAGCTGGAGTTTCCGGTCTACGGCGGCAGCGTCAGGGCGCTCAATCGCGTTTCGCTGCAGGTTAACGCCGGGGAGATCGTCGGCGTCGTGGGTGAGTCCGGCTCCGGCAAATCGGTGACGGCGATGATGGCCATGCGCCTGCTGGCGGAGGACGGCTACCGGGTGACCGGCGGCGAGCTGGAAATTCTGGGCATCGACGTGCTTGCCGCCAGCGAACGCCAGATGCGCCAACTGCGCGGCGCACGCGTCTCGATGATTTTTCAGGAGCCGATGAGCGCGCTGAATCCGACGCGCAAAATCGGCCGCCAAATGTGCGAAGTGATCCGCCTGCATCAACGGCTGTCGGCGCAGGCGGCGCGGGGCAAGGCGGTGCGGTTGCTGCAGGAGATGCAGATCGCCGACGCCGATCGGGTGATGGAACGCTACCCGTTCGAGCTTTCCGGCGGCATGCGCCAACGGGTGCTGATCGCCATGGCGTTTTCCTGCGAGCCGGAGCTGATCATCGCCGACGAACCGACCACCGCGCTGGACGTCACGGTACAGCGCCAGGTGCTGCGGCTGCTGCAGCAAAAGGCGCGCGCCAGCGGCACGGCGGTGCTGTTCATTACCCACGATATGGCGGTGGTGTCGCAATTGTGCGACCGGGTGTATGTGATGTACGCCGGGCACGTGATCGAGAGCGGCGCCACCGCGGCGGTGATCAACCGGCCGGCGCATCCTTATTCCATCGGTTTGCTGCAGGCGGCGCCGGAACGCGCCGCGCCGCGCGAGCCGTTGCAGGCCGTTCCCGGCACGGTGCCCAACCTGAGCGCGCTGCCGCCGGGCTGCGCCTTCAGCAATCGCTGCCGCCACGCGGACGGCCAATGCCGGCAAACCCCGGCGCTGACGCCGCTGGCGGAGGATGCGCAGCGGCGGGCAGCCTGCTGGCACCCGCAACAGGTCAATCTGGAGGTGTGCGATGAACACTGAACCGCTGCTGGCGCTGCGCGACGTACGGTTGCGCTTTCCCGCCGGTTATAACTGGCGCGGCAAGCCGACCGAATACGTCCATGCGCTCAACGGGCTGGATTTGAACATCATGCGCGGCGAAACGCTGGGCATCGTCGGCGAATCCGGCTGCGGCAAGAGCACGCTGGCGCAGCTGTTGATGGGGTTGCTGAAGCCGAGCAGCGGCGAGCTGCTGCCCGCCGGCGCCTTTGGCAGAGGCATGCAGATGGTGTTCCAGGATCCGCAGTCCTCGCTCGATCCGCGCCTGCCGGTGTGGCGCATCATTACCGAGCCCGTCTACGTGCAGCAGCGCAGCGGCGTGGCGCAGCGCAAGGCGCTGGCGGCGGAGTTGGCGCTGCAGGTGGGCCTGCGGCCGGAAACGCTCGATCGGCTGCCGCACGAGTTTTCCGGCGGGCAACGGCAGCGCATCTCCATCGCCCGCGCGCTGTCTTCGGCACCGGACATTATTGTATTGGATGAGCCGACCTCGGCGCTGGATATCTCGGTGCAGGCGCAGATCCTCAACCTGCTGGTCGAATTGCAGCGGCGGCGCAACCTGACCTACGTTTTGATTTCCCATAACGTGGCGGTGGTGCAACACATGAGCGATCGGGTGGCGGTGATGTACCTGGGGCAAATTGTTGAGCTGGGGCCGAGCGAGCGGGTGCTGCACCAACCGCAACATCCCTATACCCGGCTGCTGCTGGACTCGGTGCCGCGCGCCGGGCGGGCGTTGAGCGACAGCGCCATCGAAGATCGCAAGGGGGAGTTGCCGGGCAATCGCCAACTGCCGACCGGCTGCTATTTCCGCGAACGCTGCCCCTATGCCGGTGAAGGGTGCGATCGGCCGCAGGCGCTGCGCGGCAATCCGGCGGGTGCGGAGGTGCGCTGCCATAAGGCGTGATGCGCCGTTTTCAGCGGATCACGCCGCGAGTCGATTGGGAAAAAAAGGCGATGAACAGGCGCAGCAACGGGTATTCCACGCTGAGCCTGGTGACTTGCTCTCTGACGTCTTCCAGCGCCATCGAGTGCCGGTAAAGCATATCGTACAGGCTGAGGATCACCCGCTGCTGTTGCGCGTCTGCGTTTTGAAAAGCCGGCGCCAGCAGGTGAACTCCCAGCGGCCTGGCGTGGCCGCTGCCGCCGCCATCGATAAACGGCGGCAGGTCCTGCACCAGAAAAGCGCCGTCGGCCAACCGCGCGTGCGGGCCGATCACGCAAAACTGATGCACCCCGCACAGCGCACCGATCCAGGCGGCATCGCCCAGCGTTACGTGCCCGGCCAGGCCGCTGTTGTTGCCGATGCGGGTATGGCTGCCGACCTGGCAATCATGGGCGATATGGACATTATCCAGCAGCGTATTGTCGTCGCCGAGGGCGGTGCGTCGGGTGCCCTGTGGGCTGCCGCGGTGAAGCGTGGCGCGGCTGCCGATTTGATTGCGGTCGCCGAGGATCAGCGAGACATGGCCATCGGTCGGTTTCAGGTCCTGATTCACTTCACCGATTGAGGAGAATGGCCCAATGACGTTGTCGCGGCCAATGCGCGTTTGCCCATTGATCACCACGTGGGAAGCTATCGCCGTACCTGCGCCAATTTCCACGCCGGCGGAAATCACGCAGAAGGGGCCGATGCTGACGCCGGGGCCGATAATCACGCCAGGTTCGATCTCGCTGTTGGCGGCGATGCGGGCAGAAGGAGAAATCATGATATTTCCTGATGGCGGCGCTGGGCGTATCCATCAGCCAGACTGACGTCGGTGGGTTATTAAGCCGGATCCTGGATTAATGAGGAGGAAAACGGAGAAGTGCGGAGCAGGCCGATTCGCCTTTGCGCCGGTTACATGGCGTTAGCATACTCTCCGCGGCGCTCAGGCCATCAGGTTATATTTTATTTATTTACTGAACCATTTGGTAATAACGAGATGTGATTGTCGAAAGGAAATTGCCCGGCGGCAGGGGCAAAGCCGGCCGCCGGTCTGGCTGTCACGGCATCGGCCAGTCGGTCGGGGTGTTGCTGACCACTTCTACGTACATGTCCCAGGCGTTGGACCAGAACTGGGTGAAGGCTTCCATGCTGAAGCTGATGCCCATCAACCCCATCACGAACCAGAAGGTAGTGAACAGCCCGAGGCTGCTGAACATAAACGCCATGCCGTTGCGGCTGGTTTTGCGGCAAACGACGTTTAACTGGCTGGCAATGAACATCATCAAGGCGCTCAGCAACTCCCAGCGCATCATGATAAAACCGGTGGCAATGGTACTCATCGAACTCGATCCTTTGTAACAAAAGCCGCATCCGGCAGGGCGCCGGCAGGTGAATGCGGAGCAATAAGTGGGTTTAGTGTGATCTGCGTCACATTGTAGCATCGGAATAAAGACCCGCTCAATGCCTGCGCAGGTTAAAAAGCGGCCGTTGGTAACATTCCAATATGCTGAAACATATATGCCATTTCATTAGCAACCTTTTAATGGGGAGGGCAAAACAATAACGCTATGCTTGCCGGCTTTTCACTTCCCTGATTTAGCAGGGAAAATGTGACGCAGAAGGTAATCGGCACCGCATGGCTCTGTTAAAAGAAAAAATTCGCGACCATTCCGCAGAGGAAATGCTGTTTATTCGCCGGGCCGGCGTTGCGCTGGCGTTGGTTATTGTGTGTTTTGGCGTGCTGATCTTTAACCTGTACCGGGTGCAGATCGAACAGCACGGCTTTTACCAAACGCGCTCCAACCAGAACGACATCAAAATGTTGCCGATCGCCCCCAGCCGCGGGCTGATTTTCGATCGCAACGGCATCCCGCTGGTGCGCAACATCACCCTGTACCAAATAGAAGTCACCCCCAGCAAAATCGATAACATGGCGGCGTTATTACAGACGTTGACGCCGATTGTCGATCTGACGCCCGATGACATCAGCGCCTTCCGCGACGAGATGCACCGCAATAGCCGCTACAAGCCGGTGACGCTGAAAACCGGGCTGAGCGACACCGAAGTGGCGCGTTTCGCCGTCAATCAGTACCGGTTTGCCGGGGTGACCATCGACACTTATCAACAGCGCGAGTACCCCTACGGCGCGCAGCTGGCGCACGTGGTGGGCTATGTCTCCAAAATCAACGACGGCGACCTGAAGCGGCTGGACAAGGCCGGATTGAGTGAAAATTATGCGGCGGATCGCAATATCGGCAAGCAGGGTATTGAAGGCTACTATGAGTCTGAGCTGCACGGCACTACCGGCTATCAAGAGGTGGAGGTGGATAACCACGGCCGGGTGATCCGCCTGTTGAAAGAGCAGCCGCCGCAGGCCGGCAAGAACATCTATCTGACGCTGGATTTGCGGCTGCAGCAGTATATTGAATCGGTGCTGAAGGGCCAGCGCGCCGCGGTGGTGGTGGAAGATCCGCGCGACGGCGGCATTCTGGCGATGGTTTCCAGCCCCAGCTACGATCCCAATCCGTTCGTTAAGGGCATCAGCTACCAGGCCTACAAGTCGTTGTTGAGCAACCCGGACCTGCCCTTGATCAACCGCGTCACCCAGGGGTTGTATCCGCCGGCCTCGACGGTGAAACCCTATATGGCCACCTCGGCGCTGTTCGCCGGGGTTATCACGCCCAACACGACCTTCTTCGGCGCGCCGACCTGGACGTTGCCCGGCACCCAGCGCCGCTACCGCGATTGGCTGAAGACCGGCCACGGCATGCTCAACGTCACCAAGGCTATCGAAGAGTCTGCCGATACTTTCTTCTATCAGGTGGCGTTCGAAATGGGCATCGACCGCATTCACAGCTGGCTGAGCCGGTTCGGTTATGGCCAACTGACCGGCATCGATCTGAATGAAGAGTACCGGGGGGTATTGCCCAGCCGCGAATGGAAGCAGAAGGTGCATAAAAAAACCTGGTATCAAGGGGATACCGTCTCGGTGGGCATCGGCCAGGGCTACTGGGTAGCCACGCCGATCCAGATGGTCAAAGCGTTGACTACCCTGATCAACAACGGCCAGGTCAAAACGCCGCACCTGCTGTATTCGACGAAACAGGGCAACGTCGTCAGCCACTACCGGCCGCCGGCGCAGGCCGCGCAGGTCGGCGATGCCAAATCGCCGTACTGGGGCATCGTACGCAGCGGCATGTACGGCATGGCCAACCTGCCGAACGGCACAGGTTACAAATTGTTCCATACCGCGCCGTATCAAATCGCCGCCAAGTCCGGCACCTCGCAGGTGTTCAGCCTGAAAGAGAACCAGACCTATAACGCCAAAATGATCCCGGTGCGCTTGCGCGACCATATCTTCTATACGCTGTTCGCACCCTATAAAAATCCGCGGGTGGCGATGGCGCTGATCCTGGAAAACGGCGGCGGCGACGGCGTGGTGGCGGGGCCGACCGCCCGGGCGATCCTCGACCATATTTTCGACCCTGCGCATGCGCCGCAGCCCGGCGATAATCTGGAAGTTAAACCGCAGTTAAACGACAGCGCGGATGTACAACAGTAAGCAGATTTGTTTTTACTTTCTTACAAACTGCAATCTTCTGACTATTTCCGTCAGGGTAGACTGAAACACCAACATAAACCGAATAAAAACGCAGGGTTAACACAACAGTGGCGCCATCGACAAAGAAAAGCGGTAAAAACTATTCTCTCTTACGTTTCGGCTGGATCTGCGCCGGTATGCTGGTGTGCTTTTTTCTGCTGGCGTTCAGGGTGGGCTATCTGCAGCTGATGGAGCATCAGCAGTTGGCGAACCAGGCGGACCAGCGGTCGATCCGCACCCAGGTGGTGCCGACCAACCGCGGCATGATCACCGATCGCAACGACGAAGCGCTGGCGGTGAGCGTCTCGTCGCGGGATATCGTGCTGGATCCGAAACATATTATCGACACCAACACCGATACCGGCAACGAACGCTGGCAAAGCATGGCTAACGTGCTGAAGATGCCGCTGGCGGAGGTGCAGAAGGTTATTCAGAGCAATGCCCACAAGCGCTTTGTCTATCTGGCGCGCAAGGTGGAGGATGACAACGCTGCTTACATCAGCAAACTGCATCTGACCGGCGTCAGCAGCGAGCAGGATTTCAGCCGTTTTTACCCGATGGGCCAGGACGCCGCCGGGCTGATTGGCATCGTCGGGCAGGATAACCAGGGGCTGGAAGGCATCGAGCTGGGCTTCAACCATTTGCTGCAGGGGAAAAACGGCCTGAGGGTCTATCAGAAAGACGGCAGTGGTGCGGTGATCGGGGTGCTGAAAACCGTGGATCCGGTGCCGCCGCCAAACGTGACGTTGAGCATCGACAAGTTTATTCAGTACGTGTTGTTTGCCCAGATCCGCGATGGCGTTATCGCCAACCAGGCGGACTCCGGCTGCGCGGTGCTGGTGAAGGTCAACACCGGCGAAATTCTTGGCATGGCCAGCTACCCCACGTTCAACCCGAACAATTATGCCGGCACGCCGGCGAAGGACATCCGCAACGTGTGCAGCAGCGACAGCTTCGAACCGGGCTCGACGGTAAAGCCGGTGGTGGTGATGGTGGGGCTGGAACACAAACTGATCAAACCGGATACCGTGCTGGACACCACGCCTTACCGAGTGAACGGCCACCTCATCAAGGACGTTGGCCACTGGTCCAAGCTGACCATTACCGGCGTGCTGCAAAAATCCAGCGACATTGCGGTATCGCATATCGCGCTGGCGCTGCCGGCGACGGTGCTGCCGACGGTGTATAAAAGCTTTGGGCTGGGGCGGCCGACCGATCTGGGTATCGGCAACGAGAGCAGCGGCTATTTGCCGCAGCATCGTGAACGCTGGGCCGACATCGAGCGGGCCACTTTCTCCTTCGGCTACGGGCTGCGCGTGACGCCGCTGCAGATGGCGCGTGAATACGCCGCTATCGGTTCGTACGGCGTTTATCGCCCGCTGTCGATCACCAAAGTGACGCCGCCGGTGATGGGGCAACGGATCCTGCCGGAAGACACGGTGAAAACCGTGGTGCACATGATGGAAAGCGACGCCTTGCCGGGCGGCAGTGGGGTGAGCGCTGCGGTGCCGGGTTACCGCTTGGCGATTAAAACCGGCACCGCCGAAAAAATGGGTGCCAACGGCAAATATGACGGCGGTTACATCAACTACACCGCCGGCGTGGCGCCGGCCAGCGACCCGCAGGTGGCGCTGGTGGTGATGGTCAACAACCCGAAAGCGGGCAAGCACTTCGGCGGTTCGGTAGCCGGTCCGGTGTTCGGCAAGATCATGGCGCAGGTGTTGGAGCACATGAACATCCTGCCGGATGCTCAACCGCTGAACGTGGTGTCGCAGGTCAAAGGGTAAGATGTTGTTCTGGTTATTTATTGAAAAACGGATGCAAAAACCTGCCGACGGCGCTCCGGTTGGTTGGCTGGAGGGCAAACTGACCAAACGGGGAAAAGCGTCGTTTTTAAAGCGCGGTTAAACAGAGTGAAAAATAAGCGTCAAAGAATGTTAAACCGGTAAAATAATAAATGATGGCGGGGCGTACTCAACTGACAGGCGGGTTTTCTTTATAGGGAAACCCGCCTGAGATTTTTATTAAGCTTAAATTATCAGCGGCCGGTTTGATGGCCGATAATGCCGCCCAAGGCTGCGCCGCCCAGGGTGCCCAGAGTGCTGCCATCGGTCAGCACGGCGCCGCCCAGCGCGCCTACGCCGGCGCCGATAGCGGTATTGCGATCGCGGTGAGACATGTTTCCGCATGCGGTTACAGACAGCGTCGCCATTACGACAACCAACACGCCAGCGGCACGTTTAAGGTTCATAGTGTTTCCCTGATAAATTGACCGGTTAATTGTTTAAAAGTTGGCCCAATTAATAGGTCGGTAGAAGTTGCGATGAATGTATTCCTCCGTCAGGCGGTAAAACAGGTAAAAATTCTTAATTTTCTTCAGTAAAATTCTTATTGTTTTCCGGCGGTGGGCAAAGAGAGGTCCGTGACGCCGCCGCTATTGCCGTAGCGGTAAATTCATAAGGTTAGTTGATAGATTATTTGGCAGTGATTTTGATGGTTAATCTCTCTACATTCCCGTTATCGTTCGGCCCTCTGGCTATACTGATGAGATGCCCCGCAAGCGCGGGGCGCCATTTATGGAGGCGACGATGTCAGAACTCATTTCGGCGTCCGGCAAGCCGGTGAAAATCCCCGGGCCGGATCATCCCATTACTATTGCCCCTCATGCCGCACGCGTCGTCGTTCGCGTGGCCGGACAGACTATTGCCGATAGCCGCAATGCGCTGGCGCTGCAAGAGGCCAGCTACCCGGCGGTGCTGTATATTCCGCGCAGCGACGTGAACATGGCGTTGTTACAGAAAACCGATTACGCCACCTATTGTCCTTACAAGGGCGAATGCTGCTACTTTTCCATCCCGCTGGGCGGGCAGCGCGCGGTGAATGCCGTCTGGAGTTATGAAATACCCTATAACGCCGTGGTGGCAATCAAAGATCATCTGGCGTTTTACCCGGATCGGGTGGACGAGATCCGCAGTGAAACTTAGCCCCAGGCAGGCGCCAGGTTGACAATTTCGTTATCCCTACTCATTATGGGTATTATTCGTCATTGATGTGTTTTGCTTATGTTTCCCACATAAGCCGGACTCTGAGCAGGTGCCAAAGTGTCTTCTTCTACCCGGTTTGCCGTTGCCATTCATATTCTGACCAATATCACGCTGTTCCGTGGCCAGACGGTGCGTTCTGAAGATATCGCGCGCAGCGTGAACACCAACCCGACGGTGGTGCGGCGGATCCTCGGGGTGCTGGCCGATGCGGGGTTGACCTATTCACAGATGGGGCAAGGGGGCGGGGCGCTGTTGGCCAGGCCAGCCAGCGATATCACGCTGCTGGATGTGTACCATGCGGTAGAGGAACAGCCTTACTTTATGCTGCATCGCGCCAGGCCCAACGACGCCTGCTACATCGGCCACGCCATCACCCCGGTGCTGGAAGAGGAGTTTGCCCGGGTTGGCCGGGCGCTGGAAAATAGCCTGGCGCTGACCAGCATCGCCGATATGGCGGCCAGGGTCGAGCTGTGCGCCGGCTATCCTTTCACCCCCTGTACGCCGGAATATCAATCGGATACGCACTGAATTCACGCTCAAACCATCCCGTTGACCAGAGCATTTTTTGCATTGCTTTAATGTAATTGTGTAAGTTACATTAGCTCATCAAGTGTGATGCAGCTCACGTTTCGCAGTGATCCCCCACAACCATTGATGTGTTTGCCGGCGCTTTTTCGGCAACGGATTACTGTGCCTAAAAACCAGGAGACAAGATGTTAGAGATGATTGAGAGTTTGGCGACCGTGGTGATCCTGGTGCCGGTGATGGTGGCCGTTTTGCTCGGCACCATTTACGGTCTGGGTGAAGTGTTTAACCTGTTTTCCGCCATCGGCAGAAAAAATAACGGCTGAATTTGAACGCCAGGGGGCGCAATGCCCCCTGACGCCTGTTTACAATACCGTCGCCAAGAAGTTGCGCGTCCTCTCATGCCCCGGCGCATCCAGCACCTGCTGTACGCTTCCCATCTCAACCACCTTTCCCTGATCCATAAAGATAATCTGGTCGGCCACTTCGCGGGCGAAGCCGATTTCGTGCGTGACCACCACCATGGTAATGCCCGAATGCGCCAGGTCTTTCATCACCTGCAGCACTTCGCCAACCAGTTCAGGATCCAGGGCGGAGGTCGGCTCATCAAACAGCAACACCTGCGGATTCATCGCCAGCGCGCGGGCGATGGCGACGCGTTGCTGCTGGCCGCCAGACAGTTCACGCGGCCAGGCGTTGATGCGATGTTCCAGCCCGACGCGGGCCAGCAGCTGCTTCGCCCGCTCCTGAACCTCGGATTTTTTTTCCTTTTTCACTCGCTGTGGCGCATCGCTGACGTTTTGCAGCACGGTGCGGTGCGGAAACAGGTTGAACTGCTGAAACACCATGCCGATGCTTTTACGCTGCTCGGCCACCTCGGCTTCTTTCAGCTCGTACAAATGCCGGCCTTTTTGGCGATAGCCGATCAGCTGCTCGCCAACGCGGATGGTGCCGCCGTCCAGCTTTTCCAGGTGGTTGATGCAGCGCAGCAGGGTGGATTTGCCGGAGCCGGAAGGGCCGAGGATCACCGTCACCGATCCGGCCGGAATGGTCAGGCTGATGTTTTTCAACACTTCGGTGCCGGAAAAGGATTTCCGCACCCGATGGATGTGGATCGATGCGCTCATTGTTCACCTCCCTGGGGCGCTTTGCGGCTGCGGAAGAACCCGCTGCTGCGCGTTGCCTGCGTGCCGCGGCCAAAATAGCGCTCCACGTAGTATTGGCCAATCGACAGAATCGAGGTCATGGCCAGATACCACAGGGTGGCGACCAGCAGCAGCGGGATGACCTCGTAGGTGCGTTGGTAAATGATCTGCGCCGAATACAGCACGTCCTGCAGGGCGATCACCGACACCACCGCGGTGGTTTTCAGCTGCCCGATCACCTCATTGCCCGCCGGCGGCAGAATGGTGCGCATCGCCTGCGGCAATACCACGCGCCACAGGATTTGCCCGCGGCGGTAGCCCAGCGCTTTGGCGGCTTCCAGCTGGCCGCTGCCGACGCTTTGGATGCCGGCGCGCACGATCTCCGCCGCATAGGCCGACTGATGCATCACCAGGGCGATCACCGCCGCGCTGAAGGTGCTGATAATGGTATTGGTCGGCGCGCTGGCGACCTCGCCCAGAAACGGGAGCCACAGGCTGATGCGCGGATAAAGCGCGGCGATGTTGTACCACAGGAACAGCTGCACCAGCATCGGCACCGCGCGGAAGAACCAGGTGTAGAACCAGCTTACCGCCACCAATACCGGATTGGCCGACAGGCGCATCAGCGCCAGCAGCACGCCGCCGGCGAAGCCGAACACCACCGAGATCGCCGTCAGCTTCAGCGTCATGAGCACGCCGCTGAGGATGGAGGCCTCGGTGAGATTTTCCGCCACCACCGACCATTCAAAGCGCGGGTTGTGCAGCATGGAATTGACGATAACGCCGACGATCAGCAGCACAACCAGGGCGCTGAGCCAGCGCCCGTAATGCCGGTGGCCGACGATGCTCAGATCCGCGTCGTCGACAGGGTGTTGCCCACTCATTTTGCGATCTCTTCATTGACGCCGGCGGTTTTCACCGCACCAAAACCGATATCCCAGCCGTCGAGGATTTTCTGGTAGCTGCCGTCGGCGATCAGCGAGTTCAGCGCCGCCTGCACCGGTTTCACCAGTTCGGAGCCTTTCGGCAGGGCGATGGCCACCGTGGTGCCGTCGATGTTGATATCACCGGCCAGCGCCAGCGGCTTGACGTGGGTGGCCTGATAACGCAGCCCTTCATAGGGGCCGAAGAACATCGGCACGCGGCCGCTGATCACCGCCTGCACCCCGGCCGGGCGATCCGGGAAGATCGGCATGGTGATGGCCGGCTTGCCGGCGGCGACGCATTGATCGCTGGCCTGCTGCAGACGGGTGATCTGCGAGGTGCCGGCGCCGGCGCCGACGGTCTGGCCGCACAGCTGGGCCAGCTCGGTGTAAGGGCCCAGCGCCGCGTCTTTGCGGGCGATCAGCGCCAGCTTGGAGGCGTTGTAATAGCCGACGAAGTCTACCTGCTGGAAGCGTTTTTTGTTGGCGTCAATGTTGGCCAGCGCGACGTCATAACGGCCGGACTTCAGGCCGGGGATGATGTTGTCGAAACCGCCGGTGTCCCTCCAGTGGATAGCCACGCCCAGGCGATCGGCAATCGCGCTCATCACATCGATTTCACGCCCGGCGAGCGTTTTGTTGTCCGCCTGGTAAAAGGTGGTCGGCGGGGTGTTCGGGTTGGTGCCGGCAACGATGTAGCCGGCCTTTTTGATCGCTTCAGGCAGGCTGTCGTGCAACGCCGGATCGGCGCTGGCTTTCACCGCCGCCTTGAAGGGGACATCGCCTTCAGCGGCATGGCCGGCGGCCAACGGCGCCAGAGTGGACGAAGCCAACAGCAGGGACAGTACGGTGCGTTTGAATGTGCTTTTCATCATGATCTCCCCTGCGGATTAAGCCGATTGTACGTTAGCGAAGTTGATTGCCGGTTCCGGCAGGCCCAGGTTTTCACGCAGGGTTGAATGCTGGTACTCCTCACGGAACAGGCCACGGCGGCGCAGCTCCGGGATCACCAGCTCGACGAACAGCGTCAGTTGGTTAGGCAACACCGCCGGCATGATGTTGAAGCCGTCTGCGCCTTGCTGTTCCAGCCACAGCTGGAAGTCGTCGGCGATCTCTTCGGCGGTGCCCACCACCACGCGGTGACCGCGCGAACCTGCCGCGACGGCCGCCAGCTCGCGCAGCGTCAGGTTTTCCCGCGCCGCCAGATCGGTCAGCAGCTTCACGCGGCTTTGCCCGCCTTCAGTGGCGCCCACGTCCGGTACCGGGCCGTCCAGCGGGTAATCGCTCAAATCGAAGCCAAAGCGCGCCGACAGCTGCTCGATGCCGTTATCGATATCCACCAGCTGATTCAGCTGATACCAGGTTTCCTGCGCTTCTTCTTTGGTACGGCCGACAATCGGCATCACGCCCGGCAGGATCAGCAGGTGGTCCGGGTTGCGGCCGGCGTCGGCCACGTATTTTTTCTGGCTGCGGTAGAAGGCCTGGCCTTCTTCCAGGCTGGCGGCGGCGGTGAACACCACTTCGGCGGTTTCCGCCGCCAGCTGTTGGCCGGCAGGGGAAGAGCCGGCCTCAATGATCACCGGCCGCCCCTGCGGCGAGCGGGAAATGTTCAGCGGGCCCTGCACCGAGAAATGCTTGCCCTTATGGTTGGCGGCGTGGATTTTCTCGTCGATGGCGTATACGCCATTTTGCTTGTCGCGCACGATGGCGTCTTTTTCCCAGCCGTCCCACAGTTTGTAGCTGGCCTCGAGGAATTCCCGCGCCACTTCATAGCGTTCGGCGTGCGAAGGCAGATCGTCACGGCTGAAGTTGCGCGCCGCATCGCTGGAGAAAGAGGTCACCACGTTCCAGGCGGCACGGCCGTGGCTGATATGGTCGATGGAGGCCATGGCGCGCGCCAGGTGGAACGGCTGATCGAAAGTGGTGGAGGCGGTCGCCGCCAGCCCGATATGGCGGGTGTTGACCGCCAGCGCCGCCAGCAGCGTCAGCGGCTCCAGGCGTGACATCGTCGAGGGCAGGCGGTGCACGCTGGTCGCCAGCGCGTCGCCGACGAAGAACATATCGAAGGTGCCTTCTTCGGCTTTTTTTGCTATCCAGGTGAACCAGTCGATATCGGTCGGTGAACCGCTGGCGCCCTCTGCGCGCCACCCCCCGACGTGGTGCCCCAGCGCCTGAACGAACAGGCCGAGACGGAGTTGGCGCGATGGTGTTGAAGGTGAAGTACTCATAATTATTCCTATTTTATTATTAATTTAACAATGCAATCAGTCGCGGCAGCGCGCCAGGGGACGTCAGGGCGCAGTCGCGGATAACGCTTTCGCCGTCGAGGCCCGGCAGCAGCTGCAGAATGGCGCGCAGCTTGGCGTCGAGGTCGGTCGGCCGGGCGGCGGTTTGCTTTCTTGTGACCACGTCACTTAGTTGTCGCCCATCCTGCAGCGTCAGGGTCAGGCGGTGAAAGCGCAACTCCGGATCGAGCGCGTCCGGCGGAGCGGTGGGATCGGCATGGCGCTCAACTTTCGCCGCCAGGGCGGCGATAGCCGCATCAACCGGCTGTTCGCCGTAGTGCGTCAGAGGGACCTCACCGTTGTACAGCGCGTCGGCGATGACGTATTCAAGGCTAAAGCGCGCTTCCACGCCGGTGATCGGTCGGCGAATGTAGGGTGCGGTATCGGCGCCGGGCGGGAAACTGACCTCAACCCGTGCGATCTCCGCCAGGGCGTCTCCTTGCTCCAGCAGCCGCGCGCGCAGGGCGAACGCCGCCTCGGCCGCGCTGTGGGTGCCGCCGCAGGTCGGGTAGCGCTTGAACTCCAGCCCCGGCTGCAGGATGCGCCAGGGCGCGCCCCAGCCGGCGGTCAGGCATTGCGGTTGTTGCAGGCCGTCGCCGTGGGAACTCAGCAGGTTGTCCAGCACGCCCTCCGGCTGGCCGATGAAACCGGCCTGAGCCAGCAGGGCGGCGTTGACCGCGCTGCGTGCCGCCAGCCCGGCGTGCAGCGGTTTGGCCGCCGAACCGAACTGGCTGCGCAGGCCCGCCGCCTGGGTGGCGGCCAGGCCCAACGCAATCTGCGTTTGCCGCTGGCCAAGCTGCAGATAACGCGCCACGGCGGCGCAGGCGGCGACCGCGCCCAGGGTGGCGGTGCTGTGAAAACCCAGTGCGTAATGCTGCGTGCCGGCGGCTAATCCCAGACGGCCCGCGGCCTCTACGCCGATGACATAGGCGGCTAACAGATCAGTGACATTGTCACTATCACCGTGCAGCGCCAACAGCGCGGAGAGCACCACGGTGCTCGGATGGCCGCGCAGCGCGGGATGATAATCATCGAAGTCCAACGAGTGGCTGACATAGCCATAGCGCAGTGCGCGGTTCTCGCTGCCGTTTGGCGGAAACACCTTGCCGATCGCCGCCAGGCCGGCATCGCTCAATGCCCCGCGGGCAATCGGCAGTGCGCAGGCGAAGTAGTCTTTCACGCCGCGCCGGGCGGCTGACAGGGCGGTTTCATCCGGCCGGCTGTTCAATATCTGATGAGCGAATTGGGCGGTTATCGACAATGACAAGGGGTTAAAACCTGAATTTATATGGGGTTATGCACGGGGTGCGGGTAGAAAGGCATTGTGTGGCGATTTTCTTTGCCCCGAAAGAACGAACGGGACTTTGATATTTCAAAATGGAATATAACGACGGTGCTGCGCCGCCGTCAGAGCAGGTCGCAGGCGTGGCGGCCTGTACCTTAGCTATTTTCGTGCAAAGCAAAGCTGAAATTGCTCTAGCGCGGCAAGCCGGGTTAGGTCGGGAAAAGGCGGGCGCTCATGAAGTCGATAAACGCCCGGAGGCGCGGCGTAAGATGCTTGCTTGAAGGCCAGAGGATTTTAAAACTGCCGCTGTGTCGGCTGTGATCGCCAAGCACCGGCTGGAGCCGCTGCCGCTCCAACGCCTGCCGCACCGCGAAATCGGGCAGGCAGGCGATGCCCAGGCCCTGTTCAGCCAGATAGATCAGCGTATCGACGGTGTTGCATACCGTGCGCGAACCCAGGTCTTCGTTGAGCAGCTTATCCCAGCCTGCCACCGGCCAGGTTTCGACCTTGCCGGTGGAGGGGAATTTGTATAACAGGCAGGCGTGGTCGCGCAGCTCTGCCGGCTGGCGCGGTATCCCCGCCCGGCGCAAATAGCCTGGCGACGCCACCAACTGTAGGTGAAAAGTACCCAGTTGGCGGCTCATTAAGCGGGAATCCTCGGTATCTCCCACGCGGATCACGGCATCGAACCCTTCCTCGATCACCTCGACCCGGCGATCGGAAAAGTCTGCCTCCAGCTCAATTTCCGGGTAACGCGCGATAAATTCCGCTAACACGGGATTCAGCAAACCGCCGACCAGCGGCAAACTGACGCGCAGCCTGCCGCGCGGCGCGCTGCGGGAATCGCTAAGCTCCTGTTCCGCCGCCGCCATTTCTCCCAGAATGCGCTGGCAACGCTGCAAAAACAGCAGCCCTTCGGCGGTCAACACCATGCTGCGGGTATTGCGGTGAAACAGCCTGACGCCCAGGCGGGCCTCCAGCCGGGCGATGCTTTTACCGATGGCCGATGCCGAGACGCCGAGCAGGCGGCCCGCCTCGACAAAGCTGAGCGTTTCGGCCGCCTGCACGAAGGCGGATACGCCGGCGAGATTGTCCATGCAACACCCCTACATTGCGGACATTGGCGTCCGTTATGAAGGGAAATCTAGCCTGTTTTTCCCGTAACCGCCAGAACCTATGCTCGAACGCCAAGGCATCAGCCGATAATCTGGAGTGAGCACCATGAGTGAATATGAACTGTCCGGCGGCCCGATCGACGACGTTGTCGAGCGGGCATTGGCGGAGCAGCGCCTGGTCGGGGGTGTGATATTGGTGGCGCGGGGCGGCGAGGTTATCTATCGCCGCGCGGTCGGCATGGCGGACCGGGAAGCGGGGCGGCCGATGGCGCTCAATACGCTGTTCCGCCTGGCGTCGGTATCGAAACCCATCGTTTCCGTCGCCGCGCTGGCGCTGATGGCGCAGGGCAGGCTGCGGTTGGATGATCCGGTGACCCGCTGGCTGCCCGGCTTCCAGCCGCGGCTGGCGGATGGCCGCACGCCGAGGTTGACCCTGCGCCATTTAATGACCCACACCGCAGGGTTGAGCTACCGGTTTTTCCAACCGGAACAGGGTTTTTACGCCCAGGCGGCGGTGTCGGACGGTATGGACGACGCCGACCTGACGCTGGCGGAGAATCTGCGCCGCATTGCAACTGCGCCGCTGCTGGCGGAGCCGGGCGCCGAATGGCGCTACTCGATCGCCACCGACGTGCTGGGCGCGGTCATCGAACAGGCCGCCGGTTTGCCGCTGGCTGAGGCGGTGAAAGCGTCGGTGACCGGGCCACTCGGCATGAACGACACCGCTTTTGTCGCGGTGGACCGCGAGCGATTGGCTGCCGCTTATGCCGATCATCCGGGAGAACCGCGTCGCCTGCGGCAGCCCGACCGTTTGCCGTTTATCGACGGCAGCGCCGGTTTTCGCCTTTCGCCGGCGCGTGCCTTGGATAGCGGCGCCTACGCCTCCGGCGGCGCCGGCATGGTGGGCTCGGCCGAGGATTTTATCCGGCTGTTGGAGGCGTTGCGCCAGGGCGGTTCACCGGTGCTGCCCGCCGAGTGGGTCGGGGCGCTGACCAGCAACCAAATTGGCGACCTGCCGATGCCGTTCTGGCCGGGGCGCGGCTTTGGTTTGGGCATCACCGTACTGAAGGATCCTCGGGCGGCGCAAACGCCGGAGTCGGTCGGCAGTTGGCGTATGGGAGGAACCTACGGCCACTCCTGGTTCGTCGATCCGCAGCGGCGGTTGAGCGTCGTCGCCTTTACCAATACCGCGCTGGAAGGCATGTCGGGCGCCTTTGTCGGCGACATCTGCCAGGCGGTTTACGCGGCTATCGGGGGGCGGCAATGACACTGTTACCGCCGATTTTCTTTATTGCGCTGGGCCTGTTCGGCGTTTACTGCATCGAGTTTGGCGTGGTTGGCATCCTGCCGATGATTATCGAACGCTATGGGATTTCGACCGCCCAGGCCGGCTGGCTGGTCGGGGTGTTCGCACTGACCATCGCGTTGCTGGGGCCGCTGTTGGTGCTGTTGGCTTCACGCATTAACCGCAAACGAATGCTGCTGATCTCGCTGTGCGTGTTTGCCGTGGCCGGCATGTGGTCCGCCCAGGTGGACGGCTTCGCCGCTTTGATGTTGCTGCGTATTGCGCCGGCGCTGTTTCATCCCATCTATTTTTCGCTGGCGATGGTCGCGGCTGCCTCGCTCTATCCGCCTGAACAGGTGACCCGGGCGACCGCCTACGCGTTTATCGGCACCAGCATGGGGATGGTGCTGGGCATTCCGCTGACCCACTGGATCGCCGCGCAAATCAGCTACGAAGCCTCATTTCGCTTTAGCGCGTTGATTAACCTGCTGGCGGCGGCCGGCCTGATGCTGCGGCTGCCGAACGTGGCCGCGCGGCGGCTCAGCTATGGCAAGCAGCTGGCCATTCTGCGCAGCGGCGCGCTGTGGCTGAATATCAGCGCCTGCGTGCTGATTTTTGCCGCCATGTTCGCCGTTTATGCCTATGCTGCCGAGTACCTCAGCCGTGAAACCGCTGTCAGCGACGCGGCTATCGGGTTACTGCTGGTGATTTTCGGTCTGGGCGGCGTTGCCGGCAATCTGCTGGCCGGGCGGCTGCTGCAACGGAACAGAGCGGTGGCCACTCTGTTGCATCCGCTGGCGCTGGCCGCGGCCTACCTGTTGTTGTATCGCTATGCCGGAGCGGGGATGGGGGCGATGATCGCTATCTGTTTGTATTGGGGGGCGGCGCATACCAGCGGCCTGATCGTGACGCAGATCTGGCTGACCTCGGAAGCGCCGCAGGCGCCGGAGTTCGTTACCGGGTTGTACATCGCCTTTATTAATTTAGGCGTGGCGTTGGGATCGGCGGTCAGCGGATGGTTTATCGATGCGATCGGCCTGCAGGGCAGCTTGCTTTGCGGCGCGCTGTTCGCCGCGTTGGCGGTGATGGCGATCACCGCCAGGCTGCGGTTATACCGCAAGGTTACCGCTGCGTTGAGCCGATCATCGCCATAACCTGTTTGAACATCGCGCTATCGGGATTGGCCAGCTCATTCACCAGGGTGAAATGGTTGCTGTGGCTGTCGTTCAACAGCTGCACGTTCAAGCCCCGTTCGACGCAGGCGGCGTAATAGGCCTGGGTTTGATTTTTGAAGCCCTGGGTCTCTTTCGCGCCGACGTCGAGCAGGATCTGCGGCGCATGCCGCTTTTGCGGCAGCATAAACAGCGGGCTGAGGCTCTGCGCCTGTTCGGGCGTCAGGTGCAGCCAGCCGTTGATATAGGTATCGCACAGCGGGCGCAGGTCATACAGGCCGCTGAGCGCCAGCGCGCCTTTAATCACGTTGGCCGGCAGCTGGTAACGCTGCTGCCAGTCGTCGGCGATCAGCATGCCGCTCAGGTGGCCGCCGGCCGAACTGCCGCTGACGTAAATGCGTTCAGGGTCGATGCCATACTGACCGCCGTGGTGATACAGCCAGGCGATGGCGCTGCGCACCTCTCGCACGATCTCGGCCAGCGTGGCCTCTGGCGCCAGGGTGTATTCCAGGGTGGCGACCGCGACGCCGCGGCGGGCGAAGGCGGCGGCCATCGAACAGGCTTCCTCCTTGCGCTGTGAGTGCCAGTATCCGCCGTGGATAAACACCAGCAGCGGTGCCGGTTGGCCGATGGCCGGGAACAGATCGAGGCGTTCGGCGGCCCCCATGCCGTAATGCAGATCGTAAATCCCCGGCGTTTGCTCCTTGGCCTGTTGCGCCAGCGTTGCGTATTCCGTCATGCAGGCGTCAAAGTCTTCCACCGAGGCGCGGGCGTTGTACTGTACAGCTCTGGTGGCTGCGTTATCGAACATCAGATCGATTTTCATAACATCTCCTTGTTGGTGTCGAAGGCATTATCTTTCCGGGGTGAATTCTTTACTTGATGTTAAATGCGATGCGACCTGCGTTCTTTTTTGCTGTTTTTTGCTGTATATTGCATTTTTTGGCGTCTTACTGCGGATTGAAAGCATGCACAAAGCGGCTCGACAGCGTTACTTATTGGATCTGCTCAGTGAACGCGGGCAGGCGGCGGTGGCCGATCTGGCCAGCACGATTGGGGTTTCCGTCGATACCGTGCGCCGCGATCTGGCTGATTTGCAGCGCCAGGGGCTGGCGCAAAAGAATCACGGCGGGGCGATAGCGCTGGATCCGCCGGAGATGAATCGCCAGGCGCGCGGCGCGTTACTGCCGCACACCAAGCAGCGCCTTGGCCGCGCGGTAGCGGCGCAGATCCCGCCCGGCAGCACGCTGATGCTGGACGCCGGCAGCACGTTGCTGGCGGTGGCCCGTGAGCTGCGCGGCCCGGCGACGGTGATCACCGCCTCGCTGGATATCGCCCAATGCCTGAGCGACAGGCCGGATATTCAGCTGATCCTGCTCGGCGGGCAGTGGGATGCACGGCAGCGGCTGTTTGCCGGCAGCGCTACGCTGGCGCTGCTGGAACGCTACCGTGCGGATATTGCCTTGCTGGGGGTCTGTGCGGTGCATGCGCAACTGGGGCTTAGCGCCAGCGAAGAGGCCGACGCGGCGGTTAAGCGCGCCATGCTGGCCGCCAGCGGCGAGCACTGGCTGGTGACCGACCATATGAAACTGGATCGCTGCGAACCGCACCGGGTGGCGGAGTTGGCGCAGATCCAGCGCATCTTTACCGATCGTCCCTGGGATAGCCTGGATGACGCATCCACCATTGAACTTTGTGTCGTCGCCGACGACCGCTGAAGGAGAAAGATGATGAGTGATAATGCTACGCCGCTGAAGGTGGCGCTGATTGGTTACGGCTTTGTCGGCAAGGCTTTCCATGCGCCGTTGATCAACTCGGTGCCGGGGCTGGAACTGAGCCTGGTGTCGTCACGCGACGCCGACAAGGTGCACGCCGACCTGCCGCAGGTGCAGGTGGTCGCCGATCCGCTGGAGGCGATCCGCCATCCGCAGGTGGATCTGGTGGTTATCGCCTCGCCGAACGCCACCCACGCGCCGCTGGCCAGGGCGGCGCTGGAAGCCGGCAAGCACGTGGTGGTGGATAAGCCGTTTACCCTGGATCTGGCCGAGGCGCGCGAGCTTATCCTGCTGGCGGAAAAACACGGCCGGCTGCTGTCGGTGTTCCAGAACCGCCGCTGGGACAGCGATTATCTCGGCGTTAAGCAGGTCATCGATCGGGGATTGATTGGCAAGGTGTCGCACTTTGAATCCCATATCGACCGCTACCGCCCGGAAGTGCGGGTGCGCTGGCGCGAGCAGAATCTGCCGGGCAGCGGGCTGTGGTTCGATCTCGGGCCGCACATGGTCGACCAGGCGCTGCAGCTGTTTGGGCTGCCGCTCAGCGTTCAGGCCAATATCGCGACGCTGCGCGCCAACGCCGAAGTCAACGACTGGGCGCACGTGATCCTGAACTACCCGTCGCATAAGGTGATCCTGCACGGCAGCATGCTGGTCGCCGGCGGCGTGTCGCGCTTTACGGTGCATGGCGATAAGGGCAGCGTGGTCAAAGCGAAGGCCGACGGCCAGGAAAGCCAGCTGTTGGCCGGCGTGATCCCGGGGTCGGCCACCTGGGGCAAAGACGATGACGCGCTGAGCCTGTTTGTCGGCACCGAACCGGTGCGCGCGCTGCCGACGCCGAACGGCGATCAGCGCCAGTATTATATTCAGGTGCGCGACGCGCTGCGTGGCGATGGGGCGAACCCGGTCACCGCTTTGCAGGCGCTGGCGGTCATGGCGGTGTTGGAAGCGGCCGAGACGGCGGCGAAAACCGGCGCGACTCAGCCGCTGCCGTTGACCGCAGAGGAAATCGCCGCCTGGTAAGTTCGCTGCTTCGGTTCTGACAAGGCGTTGGATGCATTGATTAACTGCATCCCGTGCGTCTTCCGCCATACCTCCTCCTGACATAGGCTGCAGACAGCGTATTTCAGGAGGCATCATCATGTCGTTAAATTCTTCTCCGCGGGCGATCCGCGGCATTCTGGTCAGCCTTTCCCTGAGCATGCTGCTGTCATCGCTCGGCATCAGCATCGCCAACGTCGGGTTACCCGCGCTGGCACAGGCGTTCAACGCCTCCTTTCAGGCGGTGCAGTGGGTGATCCTCAGCTACCTGTTGGCCGTCACTACCGCGACGATCGGCGTCGGCTACCTGGGTGACAGGATAAACCGCCGCCGGCTGTTGCTGGGCGGCATCGCTTTATTTACCTTCGCCTCGCTGCTGTGCGCCGTGGCGCCGGCGCTTTGGCTGTTGCTGGCGGCGCGGGTGATGCAGGGGATGGGCGCGGCGGTGATGATGTCCATCACCATGGCGTTGGCGGGCGAAACGCTGGGCGCCGGAAAAATCGGCCGGGCGATGGGGCTGCTCGGCACCATGTCGGCGGTGGGCACCGCGCTGGGGCCGTCCCTCGGCGGGGCGCTGATATTCGCCGCCGGGTGGCGGGCGATGTTCCTGATCAACCTGCCGTTGGGGATGGCGGCATTGCTGCTGGCCTGGCGCTTTTTGCCGGATCAACGGCGGGAGGCCGTGGCGGGCAGCTTCGATCGCGCAGGCACCTTGCTG
>Ga0105251_10000563_pt1 | contig 34868 bp, 27 predicted proteins | sample KBSS64metaG_FD_80424 | JGI IMG/M metagenome (GOLD analysis project Ga0105251, IMG submission 80424) | Switchgrass rhizosphere microbial communities from Kellogg Biological Station, Michigan, USA - KBS S6-4 metaG | ecosystem: Host-associated > Plants > Roots > Rhizosphere > Soil | place...
CGAGGTGTTCTACATCTCCGGTGGTTTCCTCGAGGTTCAGCCGAACATGGTCAAGGTTCTTGCCGACACTGTGCAACGTGCCGCCGACCTGGATGAAGCTCAGGCTCAAGCAGCGCTCAAGGCTGCCGAAGCTGCTCTGCACGAGAAGAGCGCAGATTTCGACTACGGAGCTGCGTCCGCACGTCTGGCCGAGGCCGCAGCTCAGCTGCGCACCGTCCAGCAGATCCGCAAGAAGTTTGGCGGTTAATCCGTCATCCGCTTGTTGTGCGATTGATAAAAAAGGGTAGCCTCGGCTACCCTTTTTTCTTTTCCGATTTTTACAACCCGGTCGCAGTCGCTGACCACCCAGGATTGGTAGCCAGTCATGTCTCTCGAAATCGTTATTCTCGCGGCCGGTCAAGGCACCCGCATGCGCTCCGCGTTGCCGAAGGTGCTGCACCCGGTCGCCGGCAATTCCATGCTTGGCCATGTTATCCACAGCGCCCGGCAGCTTGACCCACAACGCATTCACGTAGTGATCGGCCACGGCGCCGATGTGGTGCGTGAGCGCCTGGCGGCCGATGACCTGAATTTCGTCTTGCAGGACAAGCAGCTGGGCACCGGGCATGCCACCGCCCAGGCCGTGCCGTTCATCACTGCCGACACCGTGCTGATTCTCTACGGTGATGTGCCGTTGATCGAAGTCGAAACCCTGCAGCGTCTGCTCAAGCACGTTGTGCCTGGGCAGATGGGCCTGCTCACCGTCGAGCTGGACGACCCGACCGGGTATGGCCGCATCGTGCGTGACGCCGATGGCAAGGTTGCGGCCATTGTCGAGCACAAGGACGCCAGCGAAGCACAACGCGCGATCACCGAAGGCAACACCGGCATTCTCGCGGTACCCGCCAATCGCCTGGCCGACTGGATGAGCCGGCTGTCGAACAACAACGCCCAGGGCGAGTACTACCTGACCGACGTGATCGAAATGGCCGTCAGCGACGGTCTGGTGGTGGCCACCGAGCAACCGCACGATCCGATGGAAGTGCAGGGCGCCAACGATCGCAAGCAGCTGTCCGAGCTCGAGCGTCATTACCAGTTGCGCGCCGGCCGCCGTCTGATGGCCCAGGGCGTGACCCTGCGCGACCCGGCGCGTTTCGACGTGCGCGGTGAAGTCAGCGTCGGTCGCGACGTGCTGATCGACATCAACGTGATTCTCGAAGGCAATGTGGTCATCGAAGACGACGTGGTGATCGGTCCGAACTGCGTGATCAAGAACAGCACCCTGCGCAAAGGCGTGGTGATCAAGGCCAACAGCCATATCGAAGGTGCGATCCTCGGTGAAGGCAGCGATGCCGGCCCGTTCGCGCGCCTGCGTCCAGGCACCGTGCTGGAAGCCCGTGCCCATGTGGGTAACTTTGTCGAACTGAAAAACGCTCGCCTGGGCGAGGGCGCCAAGGCCGGTCACCTGACTTACCTGGGCGATGCCGAGATCGGTGCGCGCAGCAACATCGGTGCCGGCACCATCACCTGCAATTACGACGGCGCCAACAAGTGGAAGACCGTGTTGGGCGAAGACGTGTTCATCGGCTCCAACAATTCGCTGGTGGCGCCTGTGGATATCTCCGCGGGGGCAACCACCGCAGCCGGCTCGACCATTACCCAGAATGTGGATAACGCGCAGTTGGCCGTCGGCCGTGCGCGGCAGAAGAATATCGATGGCTGGAAGCGCCCGGAGAAGGTCAAGAAGAGCTGAGTTATCCACAGCGGCTTGACGATGAGAAGATCGCAGCCTCCGACAGCGCCTGCAGGGCTGTTGGGGACTGCGATTTTTTTATGGCCGGCGCTTGACGATTCCAGGCCAATAGGTTTTGATTGCTTGCGTTATCTTTCGAATCGAAACTTAGATCACCATGTCGAAACGCAACACCCCCCAGCGCCGCCACAATATCCTCGCCTTGCTCAACGAGCAGGGCGAAGTCAGTGTGGATGAGCTGGCCAAGCGCTTCGAAACCTCGGAAGTGACCATTCGCAAGGATCTGGCGGCCCTGGAAAGCCACGGGCTGTTGCTGCGTCGCTACGGCGGAGCGATCACCATGCCCCAGGAACTGGTCGCTGAACCCGGCCAGAGCGTTTCGAAATACAAACAGGCGATTGCCCGCGCTGCGGTAAAACGCATACGCGAGCACGCCCGCATCATCATCGACAGCGGCAGCACTACCGCCGCCATGATCCCTGAACTCGGCCAGCAACCGGGCCTGGTGGTGATGACCAACTCCCTGCACGTGGCCAATGCCTTGAGCGAACTCGAGCACGAGCCGGTGCTGCTGATGACCGGAGGCACCTGGGATCCGCATTCGGAATCCTTCCAGGGCCAGGTCGCCGAGCAGGTACTACGCTCTTACGACTTCGATCAACTGTTCATCGGTGCCGACGGCATCGACCTGGTGCGCGGCACCACCACTTTCAACGAATTGCTCGGCCTCAGCCGGGTGATGGCGGAAGTGGCGCGGGAAGTGATCGTGATGGTCGAGGCCGACAAGATCGGTCGCAAGATTCCCAACCTGGAACTGCCGTGGAGCAGTGTCCATACCCTAATTACCGATGATCGCCTGCCTTTCGATGCACGGGATCAGATTCAGGCCCGCGGTATCAACTTGATTTGCGCGGCTGTCAGTCAGGAGAAATAAGCATGTGTGGAATTGTCGGCGCAGTTGCTGAACGGAACATCACCGCCATTCTGGTCGAAGGTCTCAAGCGCCTTGAGTACCGCGGCTATGACAGTGCCGGTGTGGCGGTGTACACCAACGACCAGAGCGTCGAGCGCATGCGCCGTCCGGGCAAGGTCAGCGAACTGGAAGCGGCCCTGGCCGAACATCCGCTGGTTGGCCGTCTGGGCATTGCCCACACCCGTTGGGCGACCCACGGCGCGCCGTGCGAGCGCAATGCCCACCCGCATTTCTCCGGTGATATCGCCGTGGTGCACAACGGCATCATCGAAAACCACGAAGCCCTGCGCGAACAGCTCAAGGCGCTGGGTTACGTGTTTTCCTCGGACACCGATACCGAAGTCATCGCCCACCTGCTCAATCACAAGCTCAAGGATCTGCCTGACCTGACCGCGGCCCTCAAGGCCACCGTCAAGGAATTGCACGGCGCCTACGGTCTGGCGGTGATCAGTGGCCAGCAGCCGGATCGCCTGGTGGCTGCGCGCAGTGGCAGCCCGCTGGTGATCGGTCTGGGCCTGGGCGAGAACTTCCTCGCCTCCGACCAGTTGGCCCTGCGTCAGGTCACCGACCGTTTCATGTACCTGGAAGAAGGCGATATCGCCGACATCCGTCGCGACAGCGTGCAGATCTGGGACGTTGACGGCCAGGTGGTCGAGCGTCAGACCGTGCAGTACAGCGACGGCGCCGAAGCCGCCGACAAGGGCGAGTTCCGCCACTACATGCTCAAGGAAATCCATGAGCAGCCAGCCGTCGTGCAGCGCACTCTGGAAGGCCGTCTGAGCCAGAACCAGGTGCTGGTGCAGGCGTTCGGCCCACAGGCGGCCGAGCTGTTCGCCAAAGTGCGCAACGTACAGATCGTCGCCTGCGGCACCAGCTATCACGCCGGCATGGTCGCGCGTTACTGGCTCGAAGAACTGGCCGGCATCCCGTGCCAGGTCGAAGTGGCGAGCGAGTTCCGCTACCGCAAGGTCGTGGTGCAGCCGGACACCCTGTTCGTGACCATTTCCCAGTCCGGCGAAACCGCCGACACCCTGGCCGCGCTGCGCAACGCCAAGGAACTGGGCTTCCTCGCCAGCCTGGCGATCTGCAACGTCGGCATCAGTTCGCTGGTGCGCGAATCCGACCTGACCCTGCTGACTCAGGCCGGTCGTGAAATCGGCGTGGCATCGACCAAGGCCTTCACCACCCAACTGGTGGGTCTGTTGCTGCTGACGCTGTCCCTGGGTCAGGTGCGCGGCACGCTGGGCAAAGACGTCGAAGCCAACCTGGTGGAAGAACTGCGGCGCCTGCCGACCCGCCTGGGCGAAGCCCTGGCCATGGACAGCACCGTGGAGAAAATCGCCGAGCTGTTCGCCGAGAAGCATCACACGCTGTTCCTCGGCCGTGGCGCACAATTCCCGGTGGCGATGGAAGGTGCCCTGAAGCTCAAGGAAATCTCCTACATCCACGCCGAAGCCTACCCGGCCGGCGAGCTGAAACACGGTCCGCTGGCCCTGGTGGATAACGACATGCCGGTAGTCACCGTGGCGCCGAACAACGAGCTGCTGGAAAAGCTCAAGTCCAACCTGCAGGAAGTCCGCGCCCGCGGCGGCGAACTGATCGTGTTCGCCGACGAGAAGGCCGGGATGACCAATGGCGAAGGCACCCACGTGGTGCAGATGCCGCACATCCACGACATCCTCTCGCCGATCCTCTACACCATTCCGCTGCAGTTGCTGTCGTACTACGTCGCCGTGCTCAAGGGCACTGACGTCGACCAGCCACGCAACCTGGCGAAGTCGGTGACGGTGGAATAAGTTATCCACAGCGGGTATCCCTGAAAAAAATCGCAGCCTCGGCTGCGATTTTTTCATGTGCAGCGGGAGGTCATCATGGATCGCTTCCAGGAAATGCAGGTCTTCGCCACCGTCGCCCAGGAGCAGGGTTTCGCGGCGGCCGCGCGGCGGCTGGGCTTGTCGGCGGCCAGTGTGACCCGAGCGGTGGCGGCACTGGAACAGCGCATCGGTACGCAGTTGCTGATCCGCACCACGCGCAGTGTGCATCTCAGCGAAGCCGGCCAGCGGTATCTGGAGGACTGTCGGAGAATTCTCAGCGAGGTGCAGGAAGCCGAGGATTCCGCCGCCGGCAGCCACGCCCAGCCCCGTGGGCAATTGACCGTGACGGCGCCGGTGTTGTTCGGTGAGCTGTTTGTCACACCGGTAATGGCCGGGTATCTGACCGAGTATCCCGAGGTGTCGATCAACGCCTTGCTGGTGGACCGGGTCGTCAGCATGGTCGAGGAAGGTATCGACGTGGCGGTGCGCATCGGCGAGTTGCCGGACAGCAATCAGCACGCGATCCGGGTCGGGGAGGTGCGCCGCGTGGTGTGCGGTTCGCCGGCCTACCTGGCTGCACATGGCCGACCCCAGCATCCCCAGGCGCTGGCCGGGTTGCCGGTGGTGGCGACGGCCGCCACCGGGCAGATGCGCAACTGGCCATTTCTCGAACAGGGCGAACCGCTGGTGGTGCGTCCGGAACCGCGGTTGGTGGTGACCGCCAATCAAGCCGCGATCACCGCCGCGTGCCTGGGCCTGGGGCTGACGCGCGTGCTGTCCTATCAGGTGGCGAACAGAGTCGCCGCCGGCGAGCTGGAAATCGTCCTTGCCGAGTTCGAGCTGCCGCCACTGCCGATTCATGTGGTGTATCAGGGCGGGCGCAAGGCCCCGGCGCGGGTGCGCAGCTTTGTTGATTACGCAGTGAAGGCGTTGCGCGAACATCCGGCGTTGACGGAGGCGGCGTTATTTCACTCAGTGAAATAATCGATTGCGTTTGCTGGTGATTCTGTTGTTTCGGCGATGGGTAGAAGATGGCCTCCATCGGCGCCCTCAACCCGCAGCGGCGCCCTCATCCAGCGGAGTCGACCATGCAACCGATCAAGTTCTACAACTTCCCGCGTTCCGGCCATGCCCATCGGGTGGAATTGATGCTGTCGCTGCTGAAGTTGCCGACCGAAACGATCCTCGTCGATCTGGCGAAGGGCGAGCACAAGCAGCCGGCCTATCTGGCGATCAACAGCTTCGGCCAGGTGCCGGCGATCGACGACAACGGCGTGGTGCTGGCCGATTCCAATGCCATTCTGGTTTACCTGGCGCAGAAGTACGGTGCAGGTCGCTGGCTGCCGAGTGATCCGGAAGGCGCCGCGCGCGTGCAACGCTGGTTGTCGGTGGCGGCAGGACCGATTGCCTTCGGCCCGGCGGCGGCGCGACTGATTACCGTATTCGGCGCGCAATTGAACGCCGAGGAGCTGATTACCCGCGCCCACAACCTGCTCAAGGTGATGGACCTGGAACTGGGCAAGACCCCCTACCTGGCTGGCGCCGAGCCGACCATCGCCGACATCTCGGGCTACAGCTACATCGCGCATGCGCCGGAAGGCAATGTGTCGCTGGATGACTACGCTAATGTTCGCGCCTGGCTGGCCCGTATCGAAGCCTTGCCCGGGTTTGTCGGCATGCCGCGCACCGTTGCCGGCCTGCAGAAAACCGCCTGAGTTTCCCGCCCGGTCACCCGGGCCATTCACACTGCGCCAGTGGCGCGGGGGAGAGGTCGTGATGGAACGTTCACCCTGGCACGCTGGCGAGCAACAGTTGCAGGCCCATGTCGGCGTCGCCGAGCGTATGGAGGCCTTCGGGCGCAAGGTCATTCGCACCTGGATGCCCGATCAGCACCGAGAGTTCTATCAGCAGCTGCCGTTCATGGTGTACGGCGCGGTCGACGCCGACGGTCGTCCCTGGGCCAGTGTGCTCGAAGGCGAACCTGGATTTGCCCGCTCGCCGGATCCGACCCATCTGCAGTTCTCCAGCATTCCTGCTGCCGACGACCCGGCGCAGGTGCACGATGGCGCCGCCATCGGCCTGCTGGGGATCGAGCTGCATACACGCCGGCGCAATCGCCTCAACGGGCATGTCGAGCAGTTGCACGGTGGCGGTTTCAACTTGGCGGTGGATCAGGCGTTCGGTAACTGCCCGCAATACATCCAGCTGCGCCAGTTCCAGCGCGTAGCGCTGACGGATCCGGCGACCCGGCCCGCCGAGTACGCTGACGGACTCGACGCCGCCGCCGTTGCGCTGATCGCCAGCGCCGACACGTTTTTTGTCGCCAGTTACGTCGAGGTCGATGGCCAGCGTGCGGTGGACGTGTCCCATCGCGGCGGCCAGCCGGGTTTCGTCCGCGTCGAGGGAAATCGCCTGACCATCCCGGATTTCGCCGGCAACCTGCATTTCAACACCCTCGGCAATCTCCTGCTCAATCCCCGGGCCGGCTTGCTGTTCATCGACTTTTCCACCGGTGACGTGCTGCAACTGAGCGGCCGCACCGAGATCATTCTCGACGGTCCGCAGATCGACGCCTTTCAGGGCGCGGAGCGCTTGTGGACGTTCGAGGTGGAAAAATGTGTCCGGCGGCCGGCGGCGCTGGCCTTGCGCTGGCGCTTCGACGGCATGTCGCCGACCAGTCTGCTCACCGGCACCTGGGCCCAGGCCGAGGCGCGCTTGCAGGCGCAGCAACTGGGGGACAGCTGGCGGCCGCTGCGGGTGGCGAAGATCGAGATGGAAAGCCGCCATATCCGCTCGATCTACCTCGAGCCGGCCGATGGGGCCGGGTTGCCGGTGTTCCTCGCCGGGCAGCACTTGCCGCTGCGCTTCACGCTCGACGGTGAAGTGCACATCCGCACCTACAGCCTGTCGAGCGCGCCGTCGGACGATTTCTTCCGCATCAGCGTCAAGCGCGAGGGGCGGGTGTCGAGCCATCTGCATGAGCACATTCGCGTCGGCGACGTGCTCGAGGCACGGGCGCCCCAGGGGCATTTCACCGTGGCGCCGCTGGAACGGCGGCCATTGGTGTTGCTGGCGGCCGGTGTCGGCATCACGCCGCTGCTGTCGATGCTGCGCGAGGTGGTGTATCAGGGCCTGCGCACCCGCGGGATTCGTCCGACCTGGTTGTTGCAGAGTTCGCGCAGCCTGGCCGACCAACCGTTTCGCCGCGAGCTCGATCGCCTGTTGGAAAGCGCCGGTGACTCGGTACGGGTGGTACGGCTGTTGAGTCAGCCGGAAGCCGACGTGCAGCAGGGCGCCGATTTCGACCTGCACGGGCGCATTGACGGCGCACTGCTGAGAAATCTGCTCACGGAGGAGGATTACGATCAGGTCGACTTCGTGCTCTGTGGTCCCGGCAGTTTCACCCAGGGCGTCTACGACCAGTTGCGCGAGCTGGATGTGCGCGATGCGCGGATTCACGCGGAAACCTTCGGGCCCTCGACGCTGAAACGCCAGGCTGACGCCGATGCGATCGTTATCCAGCAACCGCCGGCGGCCACCACCGCGGTGCCGGTGATATTCGAGCGCTCGGCCAAGGAGGCACGCTGGCAGCCTGACGGCGGCAGTTTGCTGGAGCTGGCAGAAAGCCGCGGCCTGCGCCCCGAGTTCAGTTGCCGCGGCGGTTCCTGCGGCACCTGCAAGACGCGTCTGGTCAGCGGTGCGGTGAATTATCCACAGGTCCCGGCGGAGATCCCCGAGGCCGGGCACGTGCTGATCTGCTGTGCAGTGCCGGCGCAGAGTGAACAAGCGCTGGTGCTGGACCTGTAACGGCGCCGCCAGGGAGGGCGGCGGATACATCGATCAGGCGTAGGACAGCGCTTTTTCTTCCAGCAGTTCCTGATACAGCGCCGTCCACTTGCGGCCCATTTCATCGGCGGTGAATAACTGCCGGTAGCGCGCTTCGGCCTTCACACCCATGGCGGCGGCACGTTCTGGGTTTTCCCACAGGGTGCGCATCGCTTCGCGGAAGGCCTGGGGATGACTGGGCGGCACCACCAGGCCGGTTTCGTTGTGGATATTGATGTAGCTGGTGCCGGTGCCGATTTCGCTGGAGATCATCGGTTTGCCGTACATCGCCCCTTCGAGCAGCGAAATGCCGAAGGCTTCGGAGCGCAGATGCGAGGGGAACACGATGGCGTAGCTCAGTTGCAGCAGGGCGACCTTGTCGGCGTCATCCAGGCGTCCGAGGAAATGGATGTTGCGCAGGCCCAGCGCCGCCGCCTGGGCGTGCAGCGCCTGCTCCAGCGGACCGGCGCCGACGATCACCACCGGATAATCGACGCCCTGCAGGGCATCGAGGAGGATGTGCAGGCCCTTGTAGTAGCGCATCACCCCGACGAACAGGAAAAACTTATCCCCAAGGCGTTCGTGCCAGCGGGTCATGCGCTCGGCGTCAGGCTGTGGATAACCGGCCTTGTTCAAACCGTAGGGAATGACCCGGGTCTTGTCCTGGAACTGCTGCAGCACGTCGCTGGTGTGCAGGTAGTTGGGCGACGCCGCGACGATGCGGTCGGCACTGGCGAGGAAGCGGTTCATCAGCGGCCGATAGAGCTTGAGCAGGTGTTTCTGGCGAATGATGTCCGAGTGGTAAGTCACCACGCTCGGCTTGTCGAGGGCGCTGGCGAAATGCACCAGGTCCATGAATGGCCACGGAAAGTGGTAATTGACCACGTCGGCCTCGGCGGCCAGTTCGCGAAACTGTTTGAACACGCTCCAGGAAAATCCGGTGGAGGCGAACTGGATATCCAGCCTGGCCCGATGCACTTCGTGGTGACCGAGTTGCACCACGGCCGGCTCGGGATTGGCGCTGAGGGTCAGCACCTGGCCGTCGATGCCGTGCTGGGCACCGCTTTCGCACAACTGGAAGATCACTTGTTCGATGCCGCCGACCGAGTCGGGCAGGTACGTCTTGAAGAAATGTAGAACTCGCATTCAACCTCCCATGGCCTGGCGGTAGGCCTGGGCCGTGGCCCCTGCACAACGCTTCCAGGAAAAAAGCCGTGCCTGCTGCAATCCGGCTTCCCGGCATGCCTGCCAATGCGCGTGATCGTCGATCAGCCGGCTAATGGCGTCACGCAGGCCGTCTGCATCGTCAGCTTCAATATAGTTGCCCGCCGGCCCTGCGACCTCCGGCATCGCCGAAGAACGGGTGACCACCACCGGGGTGCCGCTGGCCATCGCTTCCAGCACCGGCAGGCCGAAGCCTTCGTACAGCGACGGAAAGATCAGCGCACGGGCGCCGGCGAGCAATTGCGCCACCTGTTCGTCGGGCAGGTAACCGAGCAGGCACACATGACCGGACGCCAGCGCCTGGCGCAACTCGTCATTGAACTGCTCGCGCTGCCAGCCGGCCATGCCAACGATCAGCAGCGGAAACCGCTGGCGCACTGCGTCTGGCAGCCGGGCGTGGGCGCGCAGGGCCAGGTTGAGGTTCTTGCGTGGTTCCAGGGTGCCGACGCAGAGGAAATACTCCCGCGGCGCGACGGCGTGGGCCTTGAGCACCGCATCGATCGCTGCCGGCTCGCGTGGATGGAAGCGCGCGGCCACGCCCAACGGCGCGATCACGAAGCGGTCGGCGGGCAGGCCGAAGTAATCCCGCGCTTCATCGGCGATGGCCTGCGAGTCGGTGAGGATCAGCCGCGCCTGCTGCACCCCGGCGGCCAGACGGCGTTCGATTTCCTTGAGCCGGGCGGCGGGCTGGGTCTGCGGGAAATGCAGGTGCGTCAGGTCGTGCAGGGTGATCACCGTCGGGCCGTCGAAGGCCAGCGGCCACAGGCTCGGCTCGTGATACAGGTCGATGGGTTGCGCGCGGCCCTGGTCGAAACGCTTCTGCTCCAGCCAGCGGCGGGCCTGATAGGCGCCGGGGATCTGCCGCAGCAACGGCGTCAGCCGCGAGTAGCCGGGCATCGCTGCCTCCGGCAACGCCGGACTCCAGCCCCAGCCATGGAACAGCGTCAGGTCGATATCGGTTTCGGCGCGCAACGCGCTGACCAGTTCGGCGACGTAATGGCCGATACCGGTGCGCGGCGCCTGCAGAATCCGTGCGTTAAGGGCAATGCGCATGATGCCTCGCTTGCGCCGCCGGCGCCTCCAGGACATTGCGCGCGGTGCGCTCGGTGAGTTGCGCACTGGCTTCGCGCCAGCCGATCCAGCGCCAGTCGGCCACGTCGCGCGGGGCAGGGAAGTGGCCGCTGCGTTCGAAGGCGAGCAGCAGGTCGGCGAGGCTTTGTGGATCCTGCAGATCGAAATAGGCCATGAATTCACCGCCAATTTCGCGGAACACCGCAATGTCGCTGCCCATCGCCGGCAAACCGCGCTGCATCGCTTCCACCAGGGGCAGGCCGAAGCCTTCGATGAACGAAGGAAACACCAGGGCGCTGGCGTGGGCGTAGGCGTGTTCGAGGCTGGTGTCGCTGAGGTCGTTGAACATGAACAGCCGACGGTTCAGTTCGGCGTGCCCGCGCACCCGGGCGAGCAGCGCCTCGCACTTCCAGCCGATACGCCCGGCAATGCACAACCGCGCCTGCGAGCCGTTGGCCCAGGCACGCTCGAAGGCGTCCAGCAGGTAGGCGTGGTTCTTGCGCGGCTCGATGGTGCTGACCATAAGGAACAGCGGTTGCGGCGTGGCGAACAACTGGGCCAGGCGCGGTTCGACCGTGGCATCGGCGCTGCGCAGGTCCAGCTCCGAGCCGAGGTGGAAGTAATCGAACCAGCGCTGCTCGACCTGCGCCGCGCCGATGCGCTGCTGCAGTTCTGCATGGACTTGATCGCGCACGGTGGCGGAAATCGCCATGAAGCCGTCAGCGGTGCGGGTCAGCCAGTCGAACCACTCGCTGAAAACCTGCACCAGCCGGGTGTCGTAGAACTGCGGGTGGGACAACGGGATCAGGTCGTAGATCACCGCGACGATGCCCACGCCGTCGCGCTTGAGCCGTTCGACCTGGTGGAAAAAGTCCGAGTGCCAGGACGAATCGAGCAGCACCAGTTGATCGCCCGGCTGATGGTGCAGCGGGGTACACCGCTGCGGCAACTGATAGCGGTTGATCTGTTCGATCAGGCGCAGCGGTACACCGAACGCGGCGAAGTTGCTCAGGCGATAACCCACGTACAACAGGCGCCGGGCGAATTTCCGACGCAGGCGGCTGTCGAGGCGCTGGTGCAGTTGGCAGAAACGATGGGCCAGGCGTTCCAGGCGTTCGCCGAAGGTGACGATGGCGTTGAGCAGCGGCGAGTCCAGAGGGGCCAGGCGCGTCACGCGGTACAGGCGGCCCTTGAGCAGGATCACCGGCAGGCACTCGATACCGTGTGCGCTCGGCGGCAACTGCTGGATGACGTTGCGCACCACCCGCTGAATCCCGGAATTGATCTTCGGGTGCCGGAACACGTGCGTGCATTCGACCAGGAGGCGGGTCATGGCGCGCGCTCCACCAGGGGTTCGCTGCTGCGGCTGATCGAGGTCCTGGCACCGAGCCAGGCGCAGCCGACGAAGTCTTCCTCGCGGTTGTTGATCACGTGGAACACCAGCCCGTAGTCGCGCCATTCGAAATTGCGGTCCAGGTGCGAGTCGAGGCGCGACAGGCTCAGCGCCACCGAATAATTGCCCTTGCCCAGGCCCATGACGAAGGCAAAGCGATAAGTGACCCGCTCGCCTGCACGCAGGTCGTCGAGCGCCTGATTCTGGCGGTGGGTGTTGATGCCGTACATGGCCTGGCCGAGGCGATCCTTGATCATGAAGCCGAGCACCAGCCGTTCGATGTCCTGGCGGATCTCCACCTGCACCTCGAGCACCACCGGCTGACCGACTTCTGCGGCGTCGATGGCGCGCTCGCGCTCATCGAGCAGACGCACGCTGAGAATGCCGGCCTCGCCGGTGCCGGAGACGGTCTGCACCTGACCGCCGGCGAGGGTTTCCTGGCGTACGGTCTGGCCTTCGCGCTCGGCGAGCAGGGCGTTGTAGTAATCCATGACCGCCTCCGGTTTGTCGTGCATGGCCATGCGCCCGCCCTCGAGGAGGATCGCCGAGTCGCAGATCGACTGAATCGCCGAACGATCGTGGGAGACGATCAGCAGGGTGGTGCCGGCCTTGCGGAAGCTGCGGATGCGGTCGAAGCTCTTGTGCTGGAAATAGGCGTCGCCCACCGACAGGGCCTCGTCGACGATCAGGATGTCCGGGCGGCGCGCCGTGGCGACGCTGAACGCCAGGCGCATCTGCATGCCGCTGGAATAGGTGCGTACCGGGTGGTCGATGGCCTCGCCGATTTCCGCGAAGCGTTCGATGTCCGGCATCAGCGCTGCGATGTCTTCGACCTGCATGCCCAGCAGTTGCCCGGCCATGACCGCATTCTGCCGGCCGGTGAAATCCGGGTGAAAGCCCATGCCCAGCTCAAGCAGCGCGGCGACCCGGCCTTCGAGCCGGATCTGCCCGCAGGTCGGCTGGGTGGTGCCGGTGATCATTTTCAGCAGGGTGCTTTTGCCGGCACCGTTGACCCCGACGATGCCCACCGCTTCACCGGGGGCGATGTCGAAATTCACATCCTGCAGCACCCAGTGCTGGCGATGGCGCATCGGCGAAAACGGAATCAGCCATTCGGCCAGACGACTCCAGCGGGTGGGGTACTGCTTGTAGGCCTTGCCCAGGCCCGTGACGCGTATGTGGCCCATCAGAGTTCATCCACCATTTCGCCGACGCGCTGACGAAACAGGCGCAGGCCGATCACGCACAGCAGCACAGCGATCAGCAGGATCGGCAGCAGTGAACTCCACACCGGCCACTGGCCGTAGAGGAACAGGTTCTGGTAGCTGCCGATCAGGTTGGTCAGCGGATTGAGTTGCAGCAGGCGCTGTACCCATTCGGGCAGGATGCTCAGCGGATAGACGATCGGCGTCAGCCAGAACCAGAATTGCAGGCAGATGGCGAAGAGCTGCCCGACGTCGCGAAAGAACACGTTGAGCACGCCCAGGATCATCCCCAGCCCCGCGCAGAACAGCACTTGCAGGGCCAGCAGCGGCAGCAGGGCCAGCAGCGCCATGCCGGGCCAGCGCCCGGTGATCAGCAGGAAACCGAGGAACAGGCCGATGATGATCGCGAAGTTGATCGCGGCGTTGAGCAACACGATCACCGGCAGGCAGATGCGCGGGAAGCTGATTTTCTTCAGCAGGTTGGCGTTTTCCAGAAACATGTTCTGGCAGCGCAGGGTGATTTCCGAGAACAGGCCCCAGGTCAGCAGGCCGGCGCACAGGTAGACGCTGTAGGCCATGCCGTCGTCCACGCCGGGCAGTCGCGCGCGCATGATGTGGGAAAAAATCACCGTGTACACGACGATCATCGACAGCGGGTTGAGTACCGTCCACAGCGCGCCGAACAGCGAATTGCGATACCGCGCTTGAAACTCCCGCTTGACGCTGCCGAGGATGAATCCACGGTAGCTGCGCAGCGAGCGGTACAGGGAAAGCAGCATTCACACCGTCCTGCCGTATTGATCTTCGAAGCGGACGATGTCGTCCTCTCCCAGGTATTCGCCGCTTTGCACTTCGATGATCACCAGGTCGATCACGCCGGGGTTTTCCAGGCGATGCTTGTGTCCGGCGGCGATGAACGTCGATTCGTTCTTGGCCACCAGCGTGGTGCCCGAACCATTGTTGGTGACCTTGGCCATGCCTTCGACCACCACCCAATGCTCGTTGCGGTGGTGGTGCATCTGCAGCGACAGCTTGCCGCCGGGCTTGACCACGATGCGCTTGATCTTGAAACGCGGGCCTTCCTCGAGCACGGTGTAGGTGCCCCACGGCCGGCTGACGGTACGGTGCAGGCGATAGGCTTCGTGGGATTTGTCCTTGAGCTGCTTGGCCACCCGGCGCACGTCCTGCGCACGGTCGGCATGGGCGACGAGCACGGCGTCGGCGGTGTCGATGACGATCAGGTTATCCACACCCACCGTGGCCACCAGGCGACCGTCGCTCTGCACGAAGTTGTCGTGACTGTCGATGAAGATCGCTTCACCGCTGGCGCGGTTGTTGTCGGCATCGGCCGGCACCAGCGCGGCCACCGCGCCCCATGAACCGATGTCGCTCCAGTCGAACCCGGCCGGTACCACCACGACTTTTTCCGAGCGTTCCATCAACGCGTAGTCGATGGAGATGTCGGTGATCTCGGCGAACAACGCCGGCGCCAGCTCCTGTTGCAGGTAACCGCTGGTTTCGAGGGGTTCGCTGGCTGCCAGGCAGGCGCGGGTCTGCTCAAGCAGCTCGGGGGCGTGCAGTTGCAGCTCGGCGAGCAGGGTGGCGATGGAGAAGCAGAACATCCCGGAATTCCACAGGAAGTTGCCGCTCTCCAGGTAATGGGTGGCGGTCTGCAGGTCGGGTTTTTCCACGAAACGCTGCACCTTGGCCGCGCCCCGGGCATCCAGCGGCGCGCCGGTCTCGATGTAGCCGAAGCCGGTTTCCGGGGCGGTCGGGACCACGCCGAAAGTCACCAGATAACCGTCCCGGGCCAGGTTGACCGCGTGTTCGACCGCCTGTTTGAGCGCGTCCTGGTTGACGATCAGATGATCGGCAGGCATCACCACCATGATCGCGGCGTCGCCATGCAGGGCTTGCAGCGCCAGGGCAGCGGCGGCAATGGCCGGGGCGGTGTTGCGCCCGCTCGGCTCCAGCAGGAAGTGTCCGCGGTGTTTCGACACGCGGGCGGCGCAATAGTGATCCTTGCTCTGGAAGTAGTACTCGCGGTTGGTCACCGTGACGATGTCGCCCCAGCCATCGAGCAATGCCGCCGCGCGCTGGTAGGTCTTGCCCAGCAGCGACTGGCCGTCGGGCAGGGTCATGAACGGCTTGGGATGGCCTTCGCGCGACACCGGCCACAGACGAGTCCCGGCACCGCCGGAGAGAATCACAGGAATCAGCATGGCCTACTCCTTGGCGACGCGTTTCATGTCCGCATCCATCATCATGCGGATCAGGGTGTCCAGGTCGGTTTTCGGTTTCCAGCCCAGTACACGCTGGGCCTTGGCCGGATTGCCGAGCAGCACTTCGACTTCTGCCGGGCGGAAGAACGCCGGGTCGATCTTCACGTAGTCGCGGTAGTTCAGGCCGACGTGGTCGAAGGCGATGCGGCACATCTCGCGCACGGTGGTGGTCACGCCGGTGGCGACCACGAAGTCGTCGGGCTTGTCCTGTTGCAGCATCAGCCACATGGCCTCGACATAATCGCCGGCAAAACCCCAGTCGCGCTTGGCGTCGATATTGCCCAGGGCCAGTTCCTGCTGCTTGCCCTGCTTGATGCGGGCGGCGGCGTCAGTGACCTTGCGGGTGACGAACTCGATGCCGCGCAGCGGTGATTCGTGGTTGAAGAGGATGCCGCTGCTGGCGTGCAGGTTGAAACTTTCGCGGTAGTTGACGGTGATCCAGTGGCCATACAGTTTCGCCACACCGTAGGGACTGCGCGGGTAGAACGGCGTGCTCTCGTCCTGCTGCTCGGCCTGGATCAGGCCGAACATTTCACTGGTCGAGGCCTGGTAGAAGCGCGTGTGCGGACTGAACTGGCGGATCGCTTCGAGCAAGTGGGTGACGCCCAGGCCATCGACGATGCCGGTGGTCACCGGTTGGTCCCAGGAGGCGGCGACGAAGCTCTGCGCCGCCAGGTTGTAGACCTCGTCCGGTGCCGACTTGATGACGGCGCGTTGCACCGAGCAGGCGTCGGCCATGTCGCCGTCGAGGTAGACGATGTCGGCTTCGACGCCCATCTCGCGCAGGCGCCAGCGCGAATCGCTGCTGCGCCGTGCCACCAGGCCGTGAACCCGGTAGCCCTTGTCGAGCAGCAGTTTGGCCAGATAGGCGCCGTCCTGGCCGGTGATCCCTGTGATCAGTGCACTTTTTGTCATTCTTGTCGTACTCGATTCTCCCAGTCGGACAGGATCGCCCGCAGGGATTGTTGTATAGAGATTGCTGGCGTCCATCCTGTGGTCCGGGCCAGCCGCTGGTGGCTGCCGCAGACGCGACGCTGATCGGCGCGGCGCATCCGCGCCGGGTCCTGAACCAGTTGCATATCGACTTCGGCGAGTTCGCCCAGCTGCATGATCAGGCCGCGGATGCTCTGTTCCTGGCCCGAGCAGACGTTGTAGACCTGACCCGGCGTGCCCTTTTCCAGCAGCGCGAAATACGCTGCGATCACATCGCCGACGTCGAGGAAGTCGCGGCTGACGTCGACGTCGCCGACTTCCAGTTGCGGTGCTTGCAGGCCCTGGCGGATGCGGATGATCTGGCGCGCGGCGCTGGCAATCACGAAGCTGTCTTTCTGCCCGCTGCCGATGTGGTTGAACGGCCGCGCCACCAGCACCGGCCAGTGTTCGCTCAAGCCCCATTGCAGGCTGAGGAATTCCGCCGACAGCTTGCTCACCGCGTACGGGTTGCGCGGGCAGGGCGGCTGTTGCTCGGTGATCGGCAGCGCGGACTCGGCGACCTGGCCGTAGACGTCGCCGGAGCTGACGTACAGGAACGTGCCCGTGAAGCCGCGGGCCTTGAGGGCCTGCAACAGATTCAGTGTGCCGATCAGGTTGATGTCGAGGGTGCGCGCGGGATCGCGGAAGGCTTCGGGGACGAAGGTCTGGCCGGCCAGGTGGATCACTGCGTCGGGCAATTGCGGCCACAGATCGCAGAGGCTGTCGGGTCGGGTCAGGTCGTACGGCGCCGACGCCGGCAATAGCTGCCATGACGAATCGGCAGACGCCAGATACGACTGAATGTGTTGCCCCACGAATCCGCTGAGACCCGTGACGAACAGACGCTTTTTCAAACAGCGGCCCCTTGGTCTTGAACTCGCGCCATTTCCCACTGGCTCCAGGGGAATGTCAGTCATGCCGGTGGCAGAGCCGGCAGTCTGAACGGGCGAAGTCATCGTTGTAGTTGTTTGGCTGCCAATCTGTGCCAATTGCGCAGCAATTTCAACCGGCCAAACCGTGACTGGTCAGTTCTCATCATCCTAGCCTGATTTATTCATGCCGGACGGTTCGCGAATCCGCGACGGATGTGTTTAGAATGCCCCTCGTCGCGATCGTCCGGGGTTTGCCGGGTTATCGCGCAACGGGGTGAAACCGACCACTAAAACAAGAACGAAGACGTGCCCGCAGACGCAGGACGCGAGTTGGTAGAACCGACCCGATCCCGGCGCTCGACCCGTCATGCAATGACGCTGCCGTGATGGCGGTGGTCATCGTGGGATGCCATGAATTTCATTCTCTACTCGGACGTCAACGACCGCTCCATCAGCCAGAGTCTCGGACGTCCCGAATACAGTTACTACTTCGTGCTCAAGGCCTATCGCCCGGTGCTCGAAAGCCTTGGGCGGGTGCATGTGGTGGCGTCTCCCCAGGAGGTCGACCCGCTCTACCGGCAGTTGCTCGCCGCCGGCGAAAGCAGCGTGTTCCTGTCGTTCACCCCGCCGCAGAATACCCCGACCGACCTGGAGTGCCCGACGATCTGCGTGGTCGCCTGGGAGTTCGATTCCATCCCTGACGAAACCTGGGACAACGACCCGCGCCAGGACTGGACGCAGATGCTCGCCCGCCAGGGCCGCGTCATCACCCTGTCGAGCCACACGGCACGGGCCATCCGCCGCGCCATGGGTGACGACTTTCCGGTGCTGGTGCTGCCGACGCCGCTGTGGGAAAACTTCGCGGCGATTCGTCAGCAGCATGTGCCGGCACCGATCAACCCCGGCGCGACCCTGGCGATCAAGGGCTGCATTTTCGACAGCCGCACCCTCGGCCTGTGCGCCGATGACCTTATTCCCAAACCGCTGACCGCCGAGCAACTGGCGGAAATCGAAGCACGCCGACCGCCGCCGCTGACCCTCAAGCGACGCGTGGTCATTGCCCGCCATTACCTGCGCCTGTGGCGCCTAGATGCCGGCCGCGAACAGGCCCGGCCGCGCATCGAGTTTCTCCATCACTGGTACTGGGAAGGGCTGCGCGATCTGTTTTCGGACAAGGCTCACGCCTGGCTCGAACAACGCCTGCCAGGCATTGCCGGCCCGCATGCGGTGGCCGCGCCCGACGCGCCGCCGCTGGATCTGCCGGACACCAGCGGCGTGGTCGAGACCCAAGTCGACGGCGTGATCTACGTCAGCGTGTTCAACCCCAAGGATGGCCGCAAGAACTGGCACCAACTGATTACCGCCTTCTGCTGGGCGTTTCGCGACACCCGCGATGCGACGCTGGTGCTGAAGATCACCCAGAACGATCTGACGGCCTATTACAGCGAGTTGATGACGTTGCTGGCGCAGCTGTCACCGTTCGCCTGCCGGGTGCTGGTGCTGCACGGTTACCTCGACGATGCGCAGTTCGAGCGCCTCTACCAGGCCGCCAGTTTCTACGTGAACGCTTCGCGCTGCGAGGGCCTGTGCCTGCCGCTGATGGAGTTCATGGCCAGCGGCAAACCGGTGATCGCACCGGATCACACGGCCATGGAAGACTACATCGACGAGGCAGTGGCTTTCGTCGTCCGCTCCAGCGAAGAGCTGACGATCTGGCCACAGGACACCCGCATCATCTACCGAACCCTGCGTTACCGACCGGACTGGGGTTCGCTGAAAAGCGCCTACGAAAACAGCTATCGCCTGGCCAGAACCCAGCCGCAGGACTACCAGCGCATGTCCGCCGCCGCCGTCGCGCGCATGCACGATTACTGCGCCTTCGCTCCGGTGCAGCAGCGCCTGGCGGATTTCTTCGCGCTGACACCACGGGCCACTGACGCCGCGCCCGTGACGGATAACGCCCCATGCTGATCATCATTCATTCGGAAACCAACCAGCACACCATCGCGCAGAACCTCGGGCGCTCGGAGTACAGCTATTACTTCGTGCTCAAGGAGTACCGCCCGGTGCTCGAACGCCTCGGGCGGGTGATCGAGGTTCGCGATCCGGCGCTGGAGGTCGATGCGCTGTACCTGGAGTGCCTGGCCCGCGGCGAGCCCTGTGTGTTCCTTGCGTTCTCGCCGCCGCATCGCACGCCGATCCACCTCGCGTGCCCGACGCTGCCGGTGTTCGCCTGGGAGTTCAGCACCATCCCCAATGAAGCGTTCGACGGCGAACCGCGCAATGACTGGCGCGCGGTATTACAGGCCTGCGGAGCGGCGATCACCCATTCCAGCTACACGGTCAACGCGGTACGCGAGGCCATGGGCGCGGCGTACCCGATCGTCGCGGTGCCGGCGCCGGTGTGGGATCGCTTCGCGGCCCGTGGCGCGCAGTTGCCGGGCCAGCCCGCGGGCGGGCCGCTGCAGTTGACGATCAAGGGCCTGGTGGCCGACAGCCGCACGCTCGATCTCGACGCCTTCGGGCCGAAGCACCTGCGCCGTGGCAAAGGCATTGATTTCGCCGCGCCGGCCACCGAGCACACCCTGCAGCTGGACGGCGTGGTCTACACCTCGGTGTTCAACCCCAGCGACGGGCGCAAGAACTGGGAAGACATGCTCAGCGCCTTCTGCGTGACGTTTCGCGAGGTCGAAGACGCGACCTTGGTGCTCAAGCTGACCCATCACGATGCCGAGGAAGCGCTCAGCGACATTCTTCATCATCTGTACAAGAACCAGTCCTACCGCTGCCGCATCGTGCTGATCTACGGCTACCTCGCGGACCCGGACTATGAACGCCTGGTGCAGGCTACGCGTTATGTGGTGAACACTTCCTACGGCGAGGGCCAGTGCCTGCCGCTGATGGAGTTCATGTCCTGCGGCAAACCGGCGGTCGCGCCGCGCACCACGGCGATGATCGATTACCTGAATGCGGACAACGCCTTTCTGATCGACTCCACCGATGAACTCACCGCCTGGCCGCACGACCCGCGCAAAGCGTTCCGCACGCTGCGCTACGTGACCAACTGGGCGTCGCTGTGCGTGGCCTACCGCGACAGCTACGAGGTGGCGAGCCGACAGCCGCAACGTTATGCACAGATGGCGGCGCAGGCAGTCGCCAGCCTGCAAGGATTCTGCAGCCAGGCCGTGGCCGAACAGCGCTTGCAGGGTTTTCTCGCGCAGCTGTTCGAGCAACGCGCGCAGGCTGCCATGGCGGCCCACGGCTCATGATCGGCGCCTGGTTGCGGCGCTGGCTGGCTGCCGCGCCAGCCGTGCCCGCTCCGGCTCCGGCCGCGCCAATCGCGCCGCTGTCGCCGATGGACATCGGCCTGCAGGATGCGGTGCTCGATGGCTGGTTTCGTGCGGACAGCGGCGAACTGCTCAAGGGCTTTGCCATCGGCGCCGACGACACGCTGCTCGATGTCGGTTGCGGCGAAGGCGTGGCGACGCTGTTTGCAGTGCGCCAGGGCGCCTCGGTGATCTTCACCGACAGCGAACACGCCAAGGTCCGCGACCTCGCGCATCGGGTACAGGCGCAGTCGACCCGCGCCCATCTGGGCCTGGTCAGCAACAGCCTGCCGTTACCGCTGGCCAGCGCTTGCGCGAGCAAAGTGGTGTGCATGGAAGTGCTCGAGCACATCGACGACCCGCAACCGTTCATGGCCGAGCTGGTGCGCATGGGCCGCCCCGGCGCGCAGTACCTGCTGAGCGTCCCGGCACCGGTGGGCGAGCAGTTGCAGCAGGGCATCGCCCCCGCCAGCTACTACCAGTCGCCCAATCATGTGCAGATCTTCAGCCCGGAGCGCTTCGCTGCGCTGGTGGAAGGCGCCGGGCTGGTCATCGAGCATCGCCAGGCCAACGGCTTCTTCTGGGTCATGGCGATGATTTTCTTCTGGGCCAGTGAACGCGCTGCCGGGCGCGATCTGGAAGGCGCGGTGCGCGACCGCATCCAGCCGCCGTTCCCGCCGCTGATGGAAAGCTGGGCGCGTACCTGGCATGACCTGCTGGCGCTGCCCGACGGCCCGGCCATCAAACAGTTGCTCGATCGCCTGATGCCCAAGAGCCAGGTGATCATTGCCCGCAAACCGCTGCAACCCGCTGCGTCCACCGCCGCCCCCCATTCTGGAGCCACCCCATGCTGAGCCTTTTGAAGAAACTCACGGCGTCGACACCTGCACAGCCTGCCGCCCCGGCGGTCGAAGAGGTCGACACGTTCCAGCTCGGCCTGCGCGATGCCATGCTCAGCGGCTGGTTCAACCATGACACCGGCGAGCTCTACACAGGCTTCCCGATCGGCCCCGAGGACACCCTGGTCGACGTCGGTTGCGGTGACGGCGGCAACATGCAGTTCTGCGGCATGCGTGGGGCGCGGATCATCGTCGCCGACATCGATGCGGCGAAGATCGAAGCGGCCCGCCAACGCCTCGGCGAAACCTCGGCGCGCAGCGTCGAGTATCACGTCACCGACGGCAATCCGCTGCCCATCGCCGATGGCACCGCGACCCGCGTGGTGTCCACCGAAGTCCTCGAGCATGTCGACGACCCGGCGCAGTTTCTCGCCGAACTGGTGCGCATCGGTCAGCCGGGTGCCCTGTATCTGCTGAGCGTGCCGCATCCGAGTTCCGAGGAGGTGCAAAAGGGCATCGCCCTGCCGGCGTACTTCGAAAAGCCCAACCACATTCGCATCATCAGCGAAGAGCAGTTCAAGGCCATGGTCAGCGAGGCGGGGCTGGAGATCGTCAGTCACAGCCAGTACGGGTTCTACCGCTCGCTGTGGATGCTGCTGTTCTGGGAGGCCAAGGTCGACCTGAGCAGCCCCGATCACCCGTTGCTCAATCAATGGACCAAGACCTGGGAAGCCGTGCTCAATTCGCCGCGCGGTACGCAGATCAAGCATGCGCTGGACGCCGTCATGGCGAAAAGTCAGGTGATCATCGCTCGTAAGCCGTAGGGCGATTTTCACTGGCGTGCGGCGCGCCGCTGGAGGTTTTGTGTAACCTTGCAGCCTTGTGTTGCCAGGGATTTGCACCTCATGCGGTTTCTTTCCAGGCTGTCTGCCTTACTGGCCACAGCCATGCTGCTGTCTGCCTGCGAGGGGCAGGAAGCCGCGCCTCTCGATCAACAACTGTACGTCTGGCAACGCCAGTGGACGCCGGCCCATGGGCCGGCGCTGAAGGACAGCCGCAGCGATTTTTCGACCTTGCGCGTTCTGGCGCTGCAAGCATTCCCCGGGGCCGGCTGGAGGCGTGCGCGCATCGATGCGGCGCTGCTGAAAAGCGACGGCCGGCCGCTGATCGCGGTGATCCGCCTCGATGGGCAGCTGCCGACGCTGGACCAGCAACAGGTCACGGCGCAGATCCTGCAGTTGATCGCCGACTGGCAAGGGCAGGGGTTGGTCCTTGCCGGCGTGGAGATCGACCACGATGCCGGCAATGCGCGCCTGGCGGCCTATGCGCGCTTCCTCAGCCATCTGCGCGCGACGTTGCCAGCGACATTGCCGCTGAGCATCACCGCATTGCCGGCGTGGCTCGACAGCCCGCAACTGCCGGCGCTGCTGGCGACCGTCGACAGCAGCGTGCTGCAAGTGCATGCAGTCAGCGATCCACGCCGGGGCCTGTTCGACCCGCAGCAGGCGCAACGTTGGGCCCGGGCCTGGAGCCGGGTCAGCACCAGGCCGTTCTATCTGGCGCTGCCAGCGTACGGTGTGGCGCTGCTGCCGGACGCGACCGGCGCGCCGCTGGTGGAAAGCGAAGTGACCCTGGAGCGCGGCGGCGAACGGCGCGAACTGCGCGCCGATCCGCTGCAACTGAGCCGCCTGGCCAAGACACTGCGTGCCGAGCGCCCGGCGCACCTTGCGGGGCTGATCTGGTTCCGCCTGCCGCTGGCCAATGACCGCCGGGCCTGGAGCCTGACCACGTTGCGCGCGGTGGCGCGTGGCGATGCGCTGGCCAGCGACGTGCGCCTGAGCTTCAGCGAAAGCGCCGGGCTCTACGACATCCGCCTGAGCAACCCGGGCAACCTCGACAGCTCCTGGCCGGCGCAATTGATCGTCAAGGCGCGGGGCTGCGAAGGTGCCGATGCGCTCGCCGGTTATTCGTTGCAACAAGACGCGGATCTGCTTACCTTCACCCGCCTGCGCGAGGGCCGTTTGCCGGCGGGCGGGCAGCGCGCCATCGGTTGGGCGCGTTGCGCACATATTGATCAAGGAGGTTCGCATGTTGACCCGTAACTGGCCCCGCCACCTGCTCTGCCTGAGCCTCAGCCTGCCGCTGGGTTCGGCGCTGGCCTGCGGCCCGGATTTCCCGATGCGTCTGCTCGACAATCGCGGGCAGACCCTGGCGGACATGCCCGAGGGCAACTTCAACTTCGAGATCAAGCGCATCGGCAAAGCCATCGCCGGGCTGAACAACATCGCCGCCAGCCACGATCCGCAAGCAGACTACGCCGCGGATGTCGCGCCGCAGGAGGCGCGCGACAAGGCCGAGCTGCTCGGTTTGAGCGCCGAGCAGCAGGTGCTGGTCAAGCAACTGCGCAGCCTGAGCGACGCCCGTCAGGTCGAGGCGCAAGGGGCGAGCTTGCCGGCGGAAATTCGCCTGTACGTGGCCGGTGCCGTGGCCTTCGCGGCGGGTGATCAGCGCCTGGCGGCCGACTACTTCCGCCAGGTGCTGGCGCTGCCGGCCGAGCAACGGCCGTTGCGCAGTACCTGGGCCGCCTATTCCCTCGGCCGGGCGCTGTTCGCCTTGAGCAGCGAAGCCGACGACGTACTCTCGGCGCTGGAGGATGCCCTGCCGGCCTATCGCCAGGCGCGGCAACTGAGCATCGACGGTTTCAGCGATCCGCTGGAGCTGGGCGTCGCCAGCCTTGGCGAAGAGGCGCGGGTGCTGCGTGCCGCCGGCGACTGGAACGACGCCATCGAACTGTATGCCGCGCAGAACCTGCACGGCTCCAGCGTCGGCTACACCTCGTTGAAGTTGCTGATGAACGATCTGGCGGATCAGCCCGAGGAGCAGCTGAACAAGCTGCTGCGCGGCAAAGCGGTGCAGCAATTGGTGACGGCATCGCTGATCAGTCGGCTCGGCTGGTCCTTCGGCGATGAGCCGCCGAACCAGAAAAAACTCATCAAAGCGTTGCAGGCGAGCACGCGGGGCAGCCTGGATAATGCCGATCGCCTGGCCGCGATGAATTACCAGCAGGGTGATTACGCCAGTGCCAAGGCCTTCCTCGAACACGCCGGCGACAGCGGCCTGGCGTGGTGGCTGCGGGCGAAACTGGCGCTGCGCGATGGCGATAAAAACGCCGCCGCGGCCGCTTACGCGAAAGCCGCGCAAGCCTTTCCGCAGGACGAATCCTGGGGCGAGCGGCGCACGCCGGATTGGGATTACGAGACGCTGCAGCCCAAGTGTCGGGTCGAGGGCGAGAGTGCGATTCTCGCCCTGCAGCGCGGCGAGTACCTGCAGGCCTTCGATCAGTTGTATCGCAGCCAGCGCATCTATTGGTCCGACACCGCGACCGTGGCCGAGCGCGTGCTGACGGTCGATGAACTCAAGCAGTATGTCGACACGAACGTCCCGGCACCGCCGGCGCTGAGCCAGCACGATCGCGACAATTACGTCGCGTTGCCGGTGGCCGCCAGCCTGCGCAACCTGCTCGGCCGGCGCCTGCTGCGCGAAGGGCGTTATGAGGAAGCGGTCGGCTACTTCGACAATCCCGAATTGCAGAACAAGGCCCGGCATTATGGCGAGCAGCGCAGGGCTGCCGATTCGGCCTGGTGGCCGACCAAACGCGCGACGGCGTTGTTCAACGCGGCATGGGCGGCGCGCGAGTGGGGCATGGAACTGCTCGGTTATGAACTGGCCCCGGACTACCAGATCTTCGGCGGCAACTACAGCCTGGAAACCCCTGAGCTGAAAGCCGGCCCGCTGGTGGCCGAAGCCGAAGTGCAACGGCAGAAGGCCAGTGAGGCACAGCCGGATCAGCGTTATCACTACCGGTTCGTCGCCACGGCCCTGGCCAGCCGCGCCGCTGACAACCTGCCGCACACCAGCCAGGCGTTCGCTGCGGTGCTGTGCCAGGCTGCGGGTTTCAACAGCAGCCTGGAAGAGCAGAGCGCCTTTTATCGGCGCTACGTCAAGGAAGGCCCGTACATGACCTGGGGCGGCTATTTCGGTCAGCAGTGTCCGTATCCGGATTTCGCCAAGGCCGACAAACGCTATGTCACCCAGGTGGTCGATGCTGCGCGTGGTGCGCTGCGCCCGTATAAGCGGGCGGTGCAGGTCACGGCCATCGTCGGTTTGACCGCACTCGCGCTGGTGCTGATCACCCGGCGTCAGCGCAAGGCGCGCAAGGCCTAGGCCTGCTGGATAAAGGTCAGGCGCAGGGCGAAGCCGATCAGCAGGCTGCCGAACAGCCACTGCTGCACCCGCTGCGCCGTCGGGCTGTGTTGCAGCCAGCGCCCCAGCGCGGCGCCGGTCAGGGCGTAGGCGCTGTCGAACAGCAGCCCGACGCCCACCAGCAGGGCGCCGAGCACGGCGAACTGGGTCAGCACCGGTGCACCTGCGGCGACGATGAATTGCGGCAGCAGCACCGAGCAGAACAGCAGCGCCTTGGGATTGAGCAGATTGGTCAGCAGGCCCCGGCGGATCGCTTCGCGCCACTGGGTGTGGTTGTCGATCACGCTGCTGCCATGCAGATCCGGCAGCAGCGTGCTGCGCAGGCACTGAATACCGATCCACAGCAGGTACGCCGCTCCGGCCAGACGCACCACGTCGAAGGTCCATGGCGCCGCCTTGAACAGCGCCGCCAGACCCAATGCCGCCAGCGCCACGTGGCAAGCACGGGCGACCGCCAGGCCCAGCGCCGTGGCCAGGGCTGCGCCGCGACCCTGACGGGCGCCGGTCTGCAGCAAGAGGATCATGTCCGGGCCGGGCAGCAGATAGATCACCGCCAATGCCGGAAAAAACAGCCAGAGATTTGCCACGTCGTGCCCCTTTCGTCGTCGATTCGGTGACATCAGTCTAGGGCCGAGGGGCAGGGCAGGTGCTTGCGTAGTTGACTTCTAAAGACGCCAGGATTGGCATAATCTGCTGGTTTTGCGCGACCAGGCCATCGGAATCTGCCAATCATGAAACTCGACGCTTTCGACCGCAAGATTCTCGCCGCGCTGCAACGCGACGGGCGCCTGACCAATGTGCAACTGGCTGACGAGATCGGCTTGTCCGCGTCGCCGTGTCTGCGGCGGGTGCGCATGCTGGAAGAGGCGGGGGTGATTCGCGGCTATCAGGCCAATCTCGATCGTGACGAGGTCGGCTTGGGCCTGACGGTGTTTGTCGGGGTCAAGGTCGAGCGGCACAACGACGAGCAGGCCGAGGCATTTCATCGGGCGGTCACTGCGTTGCCCGAGGTGATTTCGGCGTTTCTGGTGTCCGGCGAGTCGGATTTCCTCCTGCAAGTGGTGGTGCCGGACCTGCGTGCCTACGACCGCTTCCTCACCGGTTGCCTGCTGAAACTGCCGGGGGTGAGCGATATCCGCAGCAACTTCGCGATTCACACGGTGAAGACCCCGGGCGCCTTGCCGTTGGGGCATCTGCCGCTGTGAAGTGCAGGAAGATCGGCAGCGCCTGAAGCCTGCGGGCGCTGCCGATCCTGCGCGGTTACATCTGCGTGGCCATTCCCTCGACGTTCATCGCGGCCTGACGCAATGCCTCGGAGCGGGTCGGGTGCGGGTGGCAGGTGAGGGCGATGTCCTGCGCCGAAGCACTGAACTCCATGGCTACGCAGTACTCGCCGATCATTTCACTGACGCTCGGACCGACCAGGTGCACGCCAAGCACTTCGTCCGTGCGTTCGTCGGCGATGACTTTGGCGAAGCCTTCGGTCTCGTGGTTGATCTTCGCCCGGCTGTTGGCGGTGAAGGGGAATTTGCCGACCTTGTAGGCGCGCCCTGCGGCCTTGAGCTGTTCTTCGGTCAGGCCGACGCTGGCCAGCTCCGGGCGGGTGTAGATCACGTTGGGAATCAACGCGTAATTGACCTCGCCGGCCTTGCCGACAATCTGCTCGACGCAGGCCATGGCTTCGTCTTCGGCCTTGTGCGCGAGCATCGGCCCCGAGGTGACATCGCCGATCACCCAGACGCCCGGCGCTTCGGTGCGGTGCTGGCGATTGGCGAGCATGCCGCGCTTGTCGGTGCTCAGGCCGACGTTTTCCAGGCCCAGGCCCTGGGTGTAGGGCCGCCGACCGATGGCCACCAGCACGTAGTCGGCTTCCAGCGACTCGGCCGTACCGCCCGCCGCAGGTTCGACGCTGAGTTGCACGCCCGTGGCGGACGAGGTGGCGCTGGTGACCTTCGAACTGAGTTTGAAGGCGATGCCCTGTTTGCTCAGCGAACGCTGCAGGGTCTTGCCGGCCTCGGCATCGACGCCAGGGCAGATGCGATCGAGGTATTCGACCACGGTGACCTGCGCCCCGAGCCGGCGCCATACCGAGCCGAGTTCCAGGCCGATGACGCCGGCACCGATCACGACCAGGTGTTTCGGCACTTCGCTGAGCGACAGCGCGCCGGTGGAGTCGAGAATGCGCTGGTTGTCGATCTCCACGCCGGGCAGGGGCGTGGGCTCGGAACCGGTGGCGATGATGATGTCCTTGGCGGTCAGCTCGATGCGGCTGCCCTGGTCGCTGCTCACGCTGACCCTGCCCGGGCCTTCGATACGGCCCCAGCCCTTGATCCAGTCGACCTTGTTCTTGCGAAACAGAAACTCGATGCCCTTGGTCAGGCCCGCCACGCTTTCATCTTTCTGCTTCATCATTTGCCCGAGGTTGAGCGTTGGCTTGACCTCGATGCCGAGGTTGGCGAACTCCGCACCCGTGGCCGCTTCGTACAGCTCGGAAGCGTGCAGCAGCGCCTTGGACGGCATGCAGCCGACGTTCAGGCAGGTGCCCCCGAGCGTCGCGCGACCCTCCACGCACGCCGCCTTGAGGCCCAGCTGGCCAGCGCGGATCGCCGCGTTATAACCACCGGGGCCACCGCCCAGAATCACCACGTCATAGTTGCTCATGCACTTGCTCCTGATTGAAGGATGCGGATCGTTAACCGTAGTTGGCGCTAAAAATTATGATCGTAATATGAGCGTTTCCAGACATTTCGGTCAAGGCTTCAGGCAAGCGACAGGTTGCGCCTCGGCAGATTGAGAAAATGTGTACAAATATTTCACGACTTTCGTTATATCGTAACGATACGACGCCATGTCGCCGACGGGGTTTGGGGGGTTATGCAAGTCGATCTGGAAGTTGATGGCTCGCCGGTGAGCGGATTACCGCGCTTTCAACAAGCGGCTGGCCAGAGCCGGCGTCTACGCCGCTTGGCCATCGGCCTCGGCGCATTGGCCGGGGCAGGGTGGGTGCTGGCATTTTTTGTCGGTCTGTTTGCGCCGCAATCGCTGTGGCCGGCGCTGCTGGTCAACCAGAGCGCGGCGTTGCTGGTGCTGGTCGCCGGGTTGCAATCGGCGTGGTGGCTGACGGAGTGGCGGGCGCGGGTGCTCCAGCCACTGCCGGCAATCGTCAGCGCTGAGGCGCAATTGCCGGCGCCGCACGGCTGGTACGAACGCCTGCTCGAGCGCCTGAGCCAGCGCGGCCTGCATCTGCTCGGGCAGATCGGCGCGGCGACCTTGTGGCTGGGCGCATGGGCATTGCTGGTGCTGCTCAGCCTTGAGCAGGTGTGGAACCTGGCGCTTCCGGCGACCGCCATGGGCCTGTCGGCGACGCTGGGCGCCGCGTTCGCCTTGCTGCTGGCGTTCGGTTTGCTGGTGCTGGAGCGGCAACTGGCCCAGGAACATCGCGCGCAATGGCCAGAAGCCGGGGCGCTGGCGCAACTGACGCGGGTGGCGATCATCAGTCTGGTGCTGGGCGCCCTGTGTCTGCTTTTCGCCAGTGATAACGCGCTATGGCCGGTGCGTCTGGCCGTGTTGCTGGGGATTCTGCCGGGGCTGGTGGCGGCGGAACTGCTGTTGCGCGCGCTGCTGTCGCTGTTCAGTCCGCGCCGCGAGCAATTGGAACCGACGCTGCTGGCGCGCAGTTTCGTCGCCGATCTGCTGCGCTGGCCACCGCAGCCGTTGCTCGCGTTGCAGCACGAACTGCACAACCGCTTCGGCATCGACCTGCGGCAGATCTGGGCGTTCAGTTACATGCGCCGGGCGTTCCTGCCGGTGCTCGCGCTGGTGGCACTGGTGGGCTGGTTGCTCACCGGTATCCACGAAATTCCCCTGCAGAGTCGCGGCATCTACGAGCGTTTCGGCAAACCGCTGGAAGTGTTCGGCCCCGGCCTCCACGCCGGTCTGCCCTGGCCGCTGGGGCGGGTGCTGAGTGTCGAGAACGGTGTGGTGCATGAGTTGGCCACCAGCGTCGGAGACAATCCGCCGCCCGTCGAGCAGCAACCGGCGGAAGGTCCGGCACCCCTGACGGCCAACCGCTTGTGGGACGCCAGCCACGTCAACGACAAATCCCAGGTCATTGCCAGCCGCCGCGGCGAGCAGCAGAGCCTGCAGATCGTCAACATGGACGTGCGTTTCGTCTATCGCATCGGCCTCAGCGACCACGCGGCATTGGCCGCCACCTATAACAGCGCGGATGTGCCGACGCTGATCCGCAGCACCGCCAGCCGCATCCTGGTACACGACTTTGCCACGCGCACCCTCGACGGATTGCTCGGGGCGGATCGGCAAGGCTTGGCGGACGACATCGGCCGTGCCGTGCAGGACGATCTGCACAAGCTCGACAGTGGCGTGGAAATTCTCGCCACCGTGGTCGAGGCGATTCACCCGCCGGCCGGTGCGGCCAATGCCTATCACGGGGTGCAGGCGGCGCAGATTGGCGCGCAGGCGTTGATCGCGCGTGAGCGCGGCGCGGCGGCCGAAGCCAGTAACCAGGCGCAGTTGCAGGCCAGCCTGGCCCGTGACCAGGCCAGTGCCAACGCCCATGAGATCAACGCTTCGGCCCGCGCTGCAGCGCTGAAATTCAGCGCCGAACAACAAGCCTACGCCAGCGCCGGGCAGGCGTTCGTCCTGGAGCAGTACCTCAGCCAGCTCAGCCAGGGCCTGGGCAAAGCCCGATTGCTGGTGCTCGACCATCGCCTCGGCGGCAGCAGCAATGCGCCCACCATCGACCTGCGTCCATTCACGTTGCCGGCGGATCCGACGCCAGCGCGCACCACCGCTCAACCAGGAGTCAGCCATTGAGCCAGTCGCACACCCACGATCAGCATGATCACAGCGGCCACGATCATGCGCATGGCGGCCATCACCCTCATGGGCATCATCACCATCACCATCACCATGGTGCACCGGCAGAGGCGGGGCCGTTCCCGTGGCGGCGGATGGGCTGGGCGGCGTTGCTGGTGGCGTTCGCCATCGCGGCGGCGAGTCTGGTCCAGGTGCGCTCCGGCGAGGCCACGGTGATTACCCGTTTCGGCAATCCGTCGCGGGTATTGCTCGAGCCGGGCCTGAGCTGGCGCTGGCCGGCACCGTTCGAAGCGGCGATTCCGGTGGACCTGCGTCTGCGCACCACCTCCAGCGGTCTGCAGGATGTGGGCACCCGCGATGGCCTGCGCATCATCGTCCAGGCCTACGTCGCGTGGCAGGTGCAGGGCGATCCGGACAACGTGCAGCGTTTCATGCGCGCGGTGCAGAACCAGCCGGACGAAGCGGCGCGGCAGATTCGTACCTTTGTCGGCTCGGCGCTGGAAACCACCGCCAGCAGTTTCGACCTGGCCAATCTGGTCAATACCGACGCCAACCAGGTGCACATTGCCGATTTCGAGGCGCAACTGCGTCAGCAGATCGATCAGCAGTTGCTCGCCACCTACGGCGTGCGAGTGGTGCAGGTCGGCATCGAACGCCTGACCTTGCCCTCGGTAACCCTCAGCGCGACGGTCGACCGCATGCGCGCAGAACGGGAAACCATTGCCACCGAACGCACCGCTATCGGCAAGCGGGAAGCGGCGCAAATCCGTTCCGCTGCCGAGCGTGATGCGCGCATCGTCCAGGCCGATGCCACGGTGAAGGCCGCCGAAATCGAAGCGCAATCGCGAGTGGAAGCTGCGCAGATCTATGGCCATGCCTACGCCGGCTCACCGCAGCTGTACAACCTGCTGCGCTCGCTGGACACCCTCGGCACCATCGTTTCCCCCGACACCAAATTGATCCTGCGCACCGACGCCGCACCATTCCGCGTATTGGTGGACGGTCCGCCGACGCTGGACAGCAACAGTGGAACAAAACCATGAGCGAGGTTCCACGTGGAACAAATGCCTTGAGCAGTCCGTGGATTCAGGCCGGACGTCTGGCATTTTTTGCCTTGTACGCGGTGACCGTGCTCGCTGCATTGGCCTGGGCGTTTTCCAACGTGCGGCAGATAGATCCGCAAAATCGCGCAGTGGTTTTGCACTTTGGCGCGCTGCAACGCGTGCAAAACGCCGGGCTGCTACTGGCCTGGCCGCAGCCGTTCGAGCAGGTGGTGTTGCTGCCAGCGGCGGATCGGGTCATCGAGCGCCGGGTGGAAAACCTGTTGCGCAGCCCTGCGGCGGTGAAAGCCGATCGCTCTGCCACCTTCGCCACACCGCTGAGCGATGCCCTGGCCGGTTCCGGGTATTTGCTGACCGGTGACGCCGGCGTGGTGCAACTGGATGTGCGGGTGTTCTACAAAGTCACCAACCCCTACGACTTCGTCCTGCAGGGCGAGCATGTGTTGCCGGCACTGGATCGCTTGGTGACCCGCAGCGCGCTGGCGCTGACGGCCGCGCGTGATCTGGACACGATTCTGGTCGCGCGTCCGGAGCTGATCGGCGCCGACAATCAAGCCGCCGAGCGCCGTGAGCGCTTGCGTGGCGATCTGGTGCAAGGCATCAACCGGCGTCTGGCCGAACTGCAGGCGAGCGGGCAGGGCATTGGCATCGAGGTGGCCCGGGTCGATGTGCAATCGAGTCTGCCGGAGCCGGCGATCAGCGCATTCAACGCCGTGCTGACCGCCAGCCAGCAAGCCGACAAAGCCGTGGCCAACGCACGCACCGAAGCGGAAAAACTCACCCAGAGCGCCAACGAGCAGGCTGACCGCACCCTGCAGGTCGCCCATGCCCAGGCCGGTGAACGCCTGGCCAAGGCCTCAGCGGACACCGCGACGGTATTGAGTCTGGCCACGGCGCAACGCCAGGGCAGCGATCCGCAGATGCTCCTGCGCCTGTACCGCGAACGCATGCCGAAGATCCTCCGCCAGGCCGGTTCCGTGACCACGGTCGATCCGCAGGACGATTCCCGTCTGATCATTCAGGGAGCCAGTCAATGAGCGCGAACAGCGTTACTCCAAGCCTGTTGTCCTCGGCTGAACAACGCCGCGCCGCGCGCCAGTTGACCCTGGCCATGCTCGCCCTCGGGCTGCTGGGGCTGGGTTTGCTCTGGCGCGGGTGGCTGCCGGAGCAGACCGGCGTCAGTCAGTTGTTGCTCGGCTGTTCTTCTTTATTGGTTGCGGTGCCGGTGATGCGCTCGGCGTGGTTCAGCCTGCGGTATCCGAGCCTGCACGGCATCACCGATCAATTGATCGCGCTGGCCATGCTCGGTGCGTGGGCCACGGGCGACCTGCTCACGGCGGCGCTGTTGCCGATCATTATGATCTTCGGCCATGTGCTCGAGGAGCGCAGCGTGATCGGCTCGCAGGAGGCGATTCACGCGCTCGGCCAACTGACCCGCAGCCACGCACGCAAGGTGCAGGCGGACGGCACGATCATCGAAGTCGATAACGCTACGCTCAAGCCTGGCGATACCGTCGAAGTCCGCGCCGGTGACCGAGTGCCGGCGGACGGTCGGGTGCTGTCCGGCCAGGCCAGTCTCGACACCGCCTCGATCACCGGGGAGTCGGTGCCGGTGGAGGCGGGTGCGGGCATGCCGGTGTTCGGCGGGGCGATCAACCTCGATGGCCTGCTGCGCATCGAGGTGACGCGCACCGGCGACCAATCGACGCTTGGCAAAGTCATCGCCCTGATGCAGAACGCCGAGCGCTCCAAGCCACCGATTACCCGATTGCTCGAACGTTATGCCGCCAGCTACATGGTGCTGGTGTTGCTGCTGGCGGCGGTGACCTGGTTTGTCACCCACGACGCGCAGGCGATGCTCGCCGTGTTGGTCGCGGCGTGCCCCTGTGCGCTGGTGTTGTCAGCGCCGGCCACGGCGATTGCCGGGGTCGCGGTGGCGGCGCGGCACGGCATTCTGATCCGCAGTTCGGCCTTCCTCGAAGAGCTGGCCGACCTCACCTCATTGGTGGTCGACAAGACCGGCACCCTGACCTTCGGCACGTTACGCCTGCAATCGATCGACAGTCCGCGTGCCGATCACGCTGCAGTGATGGCCCTGGCCGCCAGCCTCGGCGCCGCCAGCAGCCACCCGGTCAGCCGCGCGCTGGCGGGATTGGTCAGCGCCGATGCACAGCTGGCCTTGTCTGACATCCATGAACGCCAGGGCCTCGGGGTGGTGGCGATGACCGCGCAGGGCGCAGCCGCCCTCGGCCGTCCGGAGTTGTTCGCGCAACTGGCAATCGCCACCCCGGCGATTCCCGAGCACGACGGGCCGATTGCCGGCCTGGCCCTCAACGGTGAATTCCTGGCCTGGCTGTTGCTGGCTGACAGCGTCAAACCGGAAGCACGTTTTGCTCTCAGCGAACTGCGTGAGCTGGGCCTGGGTCGTCAGTTGCTGTTGACCGGCGACCGCCAGAGCGTGGCGCACAGCCTGGCGCGGGATGTCGGCCTGCACGAAGTCCAGGCGCAGGCGTTGCCCGAGGACAAACTCAACCGCGTGCTGCAGGAAATCGCCGACGGCTTCCGGCCCATGGTCGTCGGTGACGGCATCAACGATTCGCTGGCATTGAAGGCCGGGGTGGTCGGCGTGGCGATGGGCGCAGGCGGTGCGGACATCGCGCTGGCATCCGCCGACATCGTGCTGATCGGCAGCGATCTGCGCCGTCTCGGCACCTGCGTGCGCCTCAGTCGCCAGTGCCGGCGTACCTTGCAGGTCAACGTGATGATTGGCCTGGGCTGGACGCTGGCAATCGTGGTGTTTGCCGCGTTTGGCTGGCTCGGTGCAGCCGGGGCGATGATCGCGGCATTGCTGCACAACCTCAGCACGCTGCTGGTGCTGGGCAACGCCGGACGCTTGCTGCGCTTCCAGGAACCGCTGCTGAAACTCGAAAAGCAGAGCTGAGCATTTTTCGAACTGAGCGGCGCCTGCGCAGTCATCTGTAAAGGCGCACTCCGGCAGGGATGAACGTGCGCTCTGGCCCATAGGTGGCGGCTATCAAATCGATAGCCTGCTATTTTTCAAGGATGGTCTACCCTCAGATCAGACGTCTGAAACCAGGGGGATATTCCATGCTCGCGCAACTTCCACCGGCCTTACAGAATCTGCAGCTTCCGCTACGCCTGCGACTCTGGGACGGC
>Ga0105251_10000564_pt1 | contig 34738 bp, 35 predicted proteins | sample KBSS64metaG_FD_80424 | JGI IMG/M metagenome (GOLD analysis project Ga0105251, IMG submission 80424) | Switchgrass rhizosphere microbial communities from Kellogg Biological Station, Michigan, USA - KBS S6-4 metaG | ecosystem: Host-associated > Plants > Roots > Rhizosphere > Soil | place...
CTTTTTCCTTCCCGGCGCGACCGCACGCATGAACAACCTGGAAGGGCTGTTCCCCTTCGGGGAACGGGGGAAGGGCAGCAGCGCCTCCGGCGCTTCTGTCTGTCTCCTTCCTCAGCATTCCCCAGCGACCACGTCTTATCATTCAATATCGAAAATCTAATGGCGTGTTTTTAAACACCTGGTAGACCTCGTCACTCGGCGCCGGGGGGATCTTCGCAACCTGCACCGCCTTTAATGCTGCATCGCAAAGAAAAGCATCCCCGCCTTCACTTTGGACATTTAGTACCATCCCATCGCGCGCCAGCTGCATACGTACAGTGCAACGCATACCGTTAAAATTAGCGATCGGCATTTTGTCAGTGATAGCATCGTGGACCTGTGTTGCGTAATGATTTATATCATTGCCGCGAACTGTCATTTTCATTGATTCAGCGCGTGTAATGTGATGATCAGGTGCACAACCTACGGTCAGGAGAACACTGGCAAAGGCTGCAATATTTAAAAGTGGTTTCACTTATTTTTACTCCGGATACTTAAAAAATAACCTGTTCGAACTTCTGTTTTGTTTACTGCGGAGCGCATTTAATCGCTTCCATTCATCATCTGGCATGACACTGAACATAGAACTACGTTTTTTCCTCTCATTCCGCATCCATCAGAACTGTATGGCTTCCCTGAACATGGCCCCATTCGGCTCCTGACCCGCTTTGCGGTACAATCATCGAGACTTACCCCACAACGCGCTACTGAACCCGCAAGCGCTTACGCTACATTCTGATGGCGACGACCAACACTTGCAGCTGCCTGACGCCAGCGCGTTCACCGCTGCGGCGAGAAACCTGCCGCTGCTCTTCGGGCCGGAACCGCAATTCACCTCCCGGCGCTTTGCGTTCCGGACGTGTCCATACTCATCAGCTCCGGTAATCCCTGCTTCTGACGGTTCTCCGCGAAGGGACGTTTTGTCGTACCGGCCTGACTAAATACGGAGGATGAAATGCACGCCGCCATAAACTTTTTGCAGGCAAAAACTTTCCGTCGTCGCCCTTGTATTTCGCCAGTCTGCCGTTGCGCCTTTGACCATGCCGCAACGAACTCGACGAAAGATGGATATTAACCAGAGAAGGAGAAATACAGAATGCACACGCAGAACAATAAAACCGCCGCTGCTGAATCTGCCAAAAGATGGGATGGAAAAAATAAAATCATAACGTCGGAGCAATTTAATGATCTGGTCTGCTACATTCTCGCCTGCGCTGAAAATCAGGCTCAGCCAGAATATTTCAGACTTCCTGAAGGTGCGGAAGCTTTTAGTCTGTCCTGCGATACTGATAATTCATCGGTAACGGTCTGGATGGTAAATGGCGGGCCTCTGGCTGTACAAACTGAAGCCGGTGAATTTGCCTGTGTGCTGTCCGGTGAATCACGGATTAATACGCCTGAACTTCGCCTTATTGTGCCAGATGAAAACCGAATGCGTTATATCACTGAACTGTTTTTTACCCCACTCGGGGAAAGCATGGTGATGAACTGGCTGAGTCAGCACTATGATTATGATGGCGGGTACTGGCATTATTTTTTTATACCGGAAGGTGCAGAGGGTAAAATTGCACCTCATACCCATGCCAGATTGAAAACGACCGGATATATGGCCTCTGAATTTGGCGGTAAATACAAAATGTGCGTGCCGGGTAATTATTTCGAAGCAGACGTCAGCGCCGATGCCACAGGAATAATTGCAACGCTGATGATCCTGAATGTACTTTCATGGAAAGCGTCCGAAATGGGTGAGAAGTATGCGCGCACCTGTCAGCTCCTTGTCGAACGTCAGGATGCGCTAAAGGATTATATCAGCATCATCAAACACCCCGAGGCGCATTTAATTTATCGCGCCATTGATTAAATTCTGTAACGCCGCTTCGGTGGCGTTAATTTCTGTTCAGGAAGGACAACAACAATGCTGATGAAACTGATTTTTTGATCTACCGCCCATATGGAAAAACAGGACACTTTCACGCTGAAGGATATCGCCTCCTGGGGTGAAAGTTATCCGTGGGTATTTGATACGACTTACGGTTACATTCTTGATATCGGTGGCGTGTCATATCCTTTATTGAAAATGAAGCGTGCAGGTCTGTCAAAGTCACTCAGAAAGTTTGTGTTTCACATGCAGCGTAAACATAAAGCGAACTATATTCATTTTGACTGTGATGCAAATCCGGTGGAGGGAGAAGAGACCTTCGACTGGTGATTCCAACTGACGCGACAGCCTGGACTGAAATGTCAGCCAGGCTTTTTTTCTTCCTCACGTTTAACTTTTATCCCCTCATAAATCTCCCTGACTTCTCCGGCATATTTCATCCGCTTCTTTTCCTGCTCTGTGTCGTTTTTGAATCCGGCATTGTACGCCCCCACGGCCCGCCATGAGTAACCCCAGCGTTTGAATGCAATAGCGAGGTAGTACGCGCCGGTGTAGATATTCATGCATACATCGTTCTTTAAGTGCTCTGGTGTGATCCCGAACTGCGACAGGTGATTAAAGTTCTGAGAATGGATCTGCATTCTGCCTGTTGCGTAACTGTCCGGCGAGACATAGTTCAGCGCATTATCACGCCATGAAGATTCACGAAATGAAACCGCACGCAGCAGGTCAGGTTCTATTTTATAATCCCGTCCCGCCAGTTCATAACAGTCAGCCATAACCCCGAACGGGAGCACTGATACCAGCAGTAAAACCGACCTGATGTTCATCCCTGATATTCCCTCTTTCACCGAAAATTCGCATTTCGGCCATGTTACCCAAAAACAGATCTACCCGGAATACCCCTAGCCGACAGAGGGCCGCAATTACCTCAAGCCTGCTCTTTAGCCCGAAAAACCCCACACCCGTCGCAAGCCTTCGCCTTGCATGATACGTGTTTAACTTCATTTACTTATACGCTATTTGAGCACTCTGTTTTTGCGGCTTTTTATTTAGCGGGAATCCACACCCATTCGTCACTGACTCTGGAAAAAGTCGTCCTGTAGTCGCAAGTGACTCTTTGTTTTCAGTCAGTTACTTAAGCAGAGTGGCGTCGGGAGTCGAATCCGAAAATTGAAAAAAATGGATTCCCTTTGACCTGCATCACGACTCCATCATCAGAAACCAGGAATCTATGTCGACTCTCACAGATTTAATTTTGAGATATTTCCAAAAACCAATTAATAAACGTCAATAAAGGAATTTCAGATGCCAAAGATTCAGGTTTACGTCAATAACGCCGCGCTTGATAAGATCAACGATATCGTTGAGGAGAAGCGGCAGGGTGGAGCGTCCATGCAGGATGCCAGTATTTCCAGTACCGCATCAATGCTTATTGAATTGGGTATTCGAGTTTACTGCATTCAGCTTGAACGGGGTCAGGGAGGGTTTAATCAGGCGGAGTTTAACCGCACCATGCTGGAATACATGGTTAAGACCAACAGCATATCTAACGAGCTGCTCAAGCTTGCCGTGAAAGGGAATTTTTCGCAGGAAGAGCTGACGCACATGAAACTACGTATTCGCGATCATGCTGCAACAGAACTGGAGCGCTTTTACCCGCAAGTGGAAGATGGTGAAGCATGATTTTCTGTTGTTTTATTGTGATGTTTGCTAATGAAACGACAAGAAAAGTCTTAACGAAAGATTTTCGGATGAATTAAATTTCAGGGATTAAGAAATAGGTTTTTAGATGGTTTGTTTAGTTGTTGTTGATGTTTTTAATGTTCAAAAGTGAAGGTGTTGATTAACGTCAAATTTTGGTAATTGATATTGTAAAGACAAGTGAAACTGAGTTTTAAAATATAGTAATTGAAGGTGTGTTTAGTATAATGAGGTCAGCCTAAGTCAAACTGAAAGGAGAGTTAACTTAAAGGGATTCTTAAATTATGAAATATGATATCTAAAAAGTCGCGGTAGAAAGGGCTGCAACCCAGACTACCGCTGACCACCAATAACCTATGGCTTTAGAGAGAGGTTACGATGGCTAACGTCGATCCTACATACAGCGGTAATACAAGCAAGCTTTTTCCTGAGATTCCTCCAGTACATTTCGAGATTATGGAGGATTATTCATCAGGATACACAAAAAAAGACATTGCTGAGCGTAAAGGCATCAGCAGACAAGCAGTGGCAAGGATGTTAAAAGAATGCAGTGATGTTTTTGAGTGCGAGTCTGTTGAGCACGTCAGAGTTGTCTACTTGAACCGTAGATTGAAGTACTTCCCACTTTGATATCTTATTATTCCAAACTCTAAAAGAGCACTACGGTGCTCTTTTTTTGTTCAATTCCTGTTACATTTTCATTGATTTACATCAATCTAAGGTTGACGTATTTTCGTCGTTTTTAATTAAATTCCTTTAAAAACAATCAGTAATAATTTTTTTTCAAAGTCTTGAATGCTCAGAATGGCCTTAGTAGCCTATACGCATCAAACAAAAGGAATGAATGAATGCGTAGACTTACTGTTTGTGAGAATAAAAAAAGAGGGATAGTTCTCCGGATATATGTGGATCATGAAACACTTGAAAGATTAAAAGTTAGCGCATCTAAAGCTAAGCGCAGTAAAGAACGCGAAGCATCAGCAAGGATTGATCATCATTTATCTATAGTTGATGTATTACCTCCCGGTTTTTAATGGCAAGGCTATAAGTCGGCTGCTACAGGATCATATCTTCAATGATTCTGTGTCGGTATGACTTTCTTTATTGTCTGCCGCTTTTGAAAATTTAAAATCGTCAAAGAGGAATAATCATGAAATTGGCTTCAATGACCAAAGGGATTTCTGCGTCTTCAAATAAGGTCTGGGGATATCTGAAAGAAACGTATCATCGTTATAAAGCGGCTGCTGCGCTGCTCGCTGTATTGATAGCCGCGCCTTCTATCGCGAATGCTGCAGGTACCGATTTACTGGCAACCGGTAAAGACGACGTTGTTTCTACCTTCGGCCAGGATTCACTGGTTATGATGTGCGTTATCATCGCTGAGATTATTGTCAGTATTGGTATGTACATTAAAACTAAGAACCTGATGGTTCTGTTGGGCCTTGCGGTTGTGATTATTTTCACCACCGTCGGTTTCTCCTTCGTGAGCTAAATGATGGAGGGAAACCATTTAGATAAATACCGTTTCCCAAAAACTCTGTCAGAGCAGACCCGAATCCTGGGTCTGCCTCTTGATGAATTTATTCCCGCCGCAGTATTTGGCGGAATTTTAATGCTCAACAAGAGCTACATGTTCGGCATGGTTGTTGCCGTCGTGTTGTGGCAGTTAATTCGAACAGCGAAACGCGGAAAGAGCAGTAAATGGTTATATAACTGGTGCTACTGGTATTTACCCATTGAGCTGCTGCGCGTCGTTTACAAACTTATTCCTGATTCGAGTTACCGGAAATGGATTAAATAGCGGCAGGGACTTTTATGCACATTACGGCCCGTAATAACACCACCCGACTGGTGTCCTTCATTATCGGCGGTCTTATCCTTCTCATCTTTATTCTGGCTGTCGCCGTGGCGCGTATGGCATTCACCAACATCGACCTTATTCACAAGCGTCCGGTGATCGTGACCCCCATGCAGTACAACGTCCCGTTCTCGGTCTCAGAAACCAAAGCTGATGCGGACTACCTTCGCATGATGACCCTGTCATTCCTGGCCCTGCGCCTGAATGTGTCCCCTGAAACGGTGGACATGAACCATGAGTTCCTTCTCTCCTACGTCAAAACGGAATCCCTACAGGACTTCACCAGCGTACTGGCTGATGAGTCTAAACGTATCAAGGATAATAGCGTGAACTCCGCGTTCTATCAGACTGACATCACGGTCTATCCGGCGAACGGTCGGGTCGATATCCGTGGCGTGCTGAAGACCTGGATCGGGACCGCGCGCCCTGAAACGGAAATCAAGCAGTTCCGTCTTGACCTGGAATACCACAACGGGCTGACCCGCATTGCCCGCTTCGTGGAGGTCAACAATGAAAAGTAACCTGATGGCGGTCTTTGTCGCCGTCGCACTGAGCGTGTCGCTGCCTGCACAGGCCAGTGCCAGTGCGCTACCGGCAGGCACGCTCAGCCTCCCGCAGAACGGTCAGTTCACGCTGTCCGTCAGTGCCACTAATCCCAACATGATCCACATCCCGGGTGACGTGGTGTCGGCTATTTCCGGGCCTGCAGGCACGCTGACGGACAAGCGCCTGACCTCATCAGGCGCGGTGGTCTTCACGGCTGTCACCGACAAGCCCTTCACGTTCTACGTTGAAACCCGCAAGGGACAAACCTTCCCTGTTGCGGCCACGCCGGTAAAAGGGCAGGGGAAGGTCTACCGTTTGCTGGGTGATATGCCGGTCAGCACCCCTGAGGCGAAAGCCTGGGAAACTGCACAGCCGTACGAATCACTACTGCTGTCGCTGAACAACCAGGCCATGAAGTCCGCCCTGCCTGACAGCTATACGCCGGTGAAACCTGACGTTGCCGGCATTACCGTTCCGTCTCGCCTCCAGGCCGTCGCCGAGCAGGCCTGGACGGGGCACGCCCTTCGCATTGACCGCGTGCGCATCACCAATCCACACAGCTACGGTGTTGCTCTGCGTGAACAGGACTTCTGGGCACGCGGTGTGCGCTCGGTGATGTTCGACAGCCAGGCCATCACACTGATGGCGGGCGCTACCCTGCGTGTGTTCATCATTCGTGATGCGGAGGTGCAGCCCTGATGGCCAACGTTAACAGAGCGGTGCGTAAGAAGCAGGTGGCGTTACTGGTGGCCATCGCGCTGGGGATGGGAGCAAGCGGCGCCGGCGCCTGGTATCTGTCCACCCTGAACGCAAAAAAAACGAAATCGGTTGCAGCACCGCGCGAGCCCGCGCCGGACATGACTGGCGTGGTGAACCATACCTTTGACGGCAAAGTACAGAAGTCCGCCATCACTGAAGCGCAGAACCTTAATAAACAGACCCAGAAAGAGCTGAAGGGCCTCCGCGCGGAGATGCAGACCCTGTCGAAAGACCTCAAAAGTAGCCAGGCGCGTATCGGTGAGCTGGAGGGGGACAATAAGCTGCTTCAGACCCAGCTTGAAGAGTACGGCAAAACATCAGCGACAGGCATCAACGGCGAACCGTTCCCGGGGGGGACACCTGTCGGTTCGCAGTCGAGTAATAAGGGTGCCGTTCCGCCACCGACGTCCTTCTGGCCTGTTGGCGGCGCACAGCCTGCACCTCCGGTCTATGCGCCTGTGGTACGCGAGGGCGCGCTGGACATTACCTCCTTTGATAACCCTGCAGATTTGGTCACTAAACCGAAGTTCCCGTGGATTCACTCGGGCAGCTTTGCTGAAGCCATCGTTATTGAAGGGGCGGATGCCAATGCGTCCGTCACCGGCAATAAAAACACCGTCCCGATGCAAATCCGTCTGACCGGCAAGGTGCAGATGCCAAACGACCATGAATACGATCTGAGAGGGTGCTTTGTGACGCTTGAAGCCTACGGTGACGTGTCCAGCGAGCGCGCTGAGGTGCGTACCCGTTCGATCAGCTGCGAGATAGGCGAAGACACCATCGATCAGAAGATTGCCGGTCACGTCGGCTTTATGGGCAAGAACGGTATCAAGGGTGAGGTCGTCATGCGTAACGGCCAGATCCTGCTGTATGCCGGTACTTCGGGCTTTATCGACGGTATCGGGAAGGGGATTGAAAGCGCCTCCTCCACATCCGTGGGGGTCGGAGCAACGGCCAGCCCGAGTGCGGCTGACATTATCGGTTCGGGCGTTGGCGGGGGCACCGGCTCTGCGGCTAAAACCCTCTCTGATTACTACATCAAACGTGCCGAGCAGTATCACCCGGTGATCCCGATTGGCGCCGGGAATGAAGTCACGCTCGTGTTCCAGGACGGATTCCAGCTGGAAAGCGTACAGGAGATGGCGGCGAAGAAGGCGAAGCGTACTTCCGCGCAGCAGGCTCCACAGCCTGCTGCGCCGCGTCAGCCTGTTCTGCAGTCCTCCACCACTGAAATGCTTAAAAACCTCGGCGATTTCCAGCTGGGGGATGCCGTTGCACCCGTACCGGGCGCCGCGGCGCAGTAACCCTTAACTCAGGCTGCTGAACGCAGCCACCACAATCCGGAGCTGTCGGTGCCCTGAAAGACGTGAAAGGGATGGGCGGTAGCGTGTCCGGACGTATCAGAAGGAAAAGAGTATGTCGGATGTACTGGACAACATGCAGGAGCGAATGGCGCTTCTGAACGAGCTGCAGGAGCAGGCGCTGCTGGCGTCAGCGACGCAGAGTGTGAAAGACAGCGCCCGGGAATGCGGGTGCGGCAACGCTATCCCGGAGGAGCGTCGTCATGCTCTACCGGGCGTCACCACCTGCGTGGACTGCCAGTCTGCGCGTGAGAAGGGGCTTAAGTGCCAGGGGTTCAGCCTGACCCGCCGTTTTGCGGGATTCGGCAGCGGGGCTGGCCAGTGAAAGCCTCTCTGGTGCGTCATATCGAGTCGTATGGCCATGGTGAGTTGATGGCATTTCGTCGTGAGCTTGAGCGTCTTCGTGCTGACGTGTTGTATCACGCCACTCACCGGAACATGCCGCTGCCGCGCCAGCGGCTGGCCCTGCAGTGCGGGGTATTCGCCGGACTTGTCAGTATTACCGTGAGTGCGCCGTTACTGGTCTGTCTGGGCGCAACACTGACGGCAGTCGGGCTGGTTCTGCGCTACTCAACCCGACCGGCAAACCGCCTGGACTGGATGCAGGCGCTGATTGCGTCGCTGGATATTCCTGTCGGTGGCTACATGGAAGTCTATCGTGACCCGGCCATTCTGGCCCATCCGTACCCCGAAGACGCCCTGGTGCACTGCGCTGCTCAGGAGCTGATGCTCATCCAGCAACTGCTTGAGAAAAAGAGCGCGTCCACGGCCTTTCCGGCCTGACTTTCTGAAGGAATTTAATCAATGAAAATCTTCATTCTGCCTGCCGTAGCAGGCGCCCTTTTGTTAACTGGCTGTGCCGGAGTCAAGAGTGACTTCGACTGCGATGCCACCACGTCCGACCGCTGTATGACCATGAGCCAGGCCAACCAGCTGGCACGCGATAAAACCGGCAGCGATGCGCCGGGAAAGCCGGCTGCGGGCGCAGCGCGTTCCCCGGCTGAACTGCCGCGTACCGTGCCGGTCGTGTCCTCGCATAATGTGCCCGCGCAGTCGGTACCGACCACCACGCCTCCGGCCATCACATCCGCGCCGTCTGCGCCGGTGAGTACAGAAGCGTCGGTAAATACGTTGTCCTGCAACACCGTGCGCTGTGACGGCGCCGGTTCGGTGCGCGCGCAGCGTGCGGGGGAACAGATTGCCACAGTCTGGGTGGCCCCCTGGATCGACAGCAGCGATGCCTTTCATCAGCCCGGGCGTATCTCGTTTGTGACCAGCGGTCCGGCGTGGGTTATGCCTGCGCGAATTAACTGAGGCCCGTGATGAAAGAGATATTTAACATTCTGGGTAAGCTGGCGTCTGCTGCGAAAGAGAAAGACGGTGCGGCGCAGATGCAGCAGAGTCTGGCCAGCATGGACTTCCCGCAGCTGACCAGCGTTCTGCCCTACCGCGACTACGACAAAGAATCCGGCCTGTTCGTGAACCGCAATACGGTCGGCTTTCTGCTGGAGGCGACGCCGCTTATCGGGGCTAACGAGCAGATTGTGCAGGTGCTGGAAGATATGGTGAAAAGCAAGCTGCCGCGCAAAACCCCCATCGCGTTTCACCTGGTGGCGTCCAAGGTCATTGGCGAGCAGATGGATGAGGGGCTGTCGCAGTTTCGCTGGGAGGGAGAGCACGCGGAGAAGTTTAACCACATCACCCGCGCCTACTATCAGCGCGCCGCGCAGCTGTCGTTTAACAATCCGCCCCGCCTGCCGCTGACCCTGCGCGACTATCGCCTGTATATCTCGTACGCGGTGAAGGCGAAGAAGAACAGCGCGTCGGTGATGACCGAAATCACCCATACCATGAAGGTGCTGCGCGCGTCCCTCGATGCGGCAAAAATCCAGACGCAACCCGCCGATCCGCAGGGGCTGGTCAACCTGGTCAGTTCGATGATTAACCATCGTCACGATCAGCTGTATGCGAAGCCGGTGAAGGTGGGGGAGTACGATGAGTTCCATCAGCGCTGCGTTGAGCAGTCCATTGACCTGGAAGTGATGCCGGACCACGTTCTGATTAACCTGGGCAAGCCGGGGACGAAGGACGTGACCTCGACGCGCGCCATGAACTTCATGATGGAGCATAACCCGGACATTTTCCTGCTGTGGATGGGGGGGGACAACCTCGCTAACCTGCTGCATCCGGACCTGAGCATCTCCAGCCCGTTTGTGATCACCTTCGTGATGGAGGCAGAAGAGCAGACGGCCTCGCAGGGGGAAGCGACCCGCAAGTATATGGACAGAGACAAAAAGGCCAACTCCGCCTACGCGAAGATGTTCCCGGCCGTGACCAAACAGGCGAAGGAGTGGAAAGAGATCCGTGAGCGCCTGAACAGCAATGAAACCTGCCTGGTGCGCTACTACTTTAACGTCACGGCGTTCTGCCCGGATGAAGACGAGGCGGCGCTGGTCTGCGAACAGCAGGTGATCAACACCTTCAAGAAGAACGGTATTGAGCTGATTTCTCCGGACTATATGCAGTTCCGCAACTGGATGGCCATGCTGCCGTTTATCCATGCCGAAGACCTGTGGGATGACATCAAAATGGGCGGGGCGACCTGCCGCGCTGAAAGTTGCCAGGTCGTAAATCTGGCGCCGGTGGTGGCGGATAATCGCCTGTGTCCGGGCGGACTGCTGACACCGTCGTACCGTAACCAGCTGGCGTTCCTGGATATCTACGGCGACGGGATGGGGAACACCAACCACAACATGTCGGTGAGCGGTACCTCCGGTGCGGGCAAGACCAACCTGGTGCAGCCGATCCTGCGCAGCGTGCTGGAGTCCGGCGGCATTGGCTGGGTGTTTGATATGGGGGATGGCTACAAGTCCTTCTGCGAGAACGTGGGCGGGGTGTACCTCAAGGGCTCCAACCTCAAGTTCAACCCGTTTGCCAACATCAGCAACATCAACACCTCTGCTGAACGTATTCGCGACCAGCTGGCGGTGCTGGCCAGCCCCAACGGCAACCTTGATGAAGTGCATATGGAACTACTGCTGGGCGCGGTGAAGCGTGCGTATGACGACAAGCAGAACAAGGCCCGTATTGATGATGTCGTCGTTCAGATGCGTGCTGCGCGTGAAGAGTACATGCAGCAGAATGCCGCCACCATCGCCAGCCGCCTGGATGAGGTCATTACCCTGCTGGGCAAATACTGTCAGGGCGGCGTTTACGGCGAATACTTTAACAGCGATGAACCGTCACTGAGCGACGACGCGCGCTTTGTGGTGCTGGAGCTGGGCGATCTGGATGACAAACCCGATCTGCTGATTGCGGTGATGTTCTCACTCATTATCTACATTGAGGACAAGATGTACCGCACGCCGCGCAGCATGAAGAAGTGCTGCACCATCGATGAGGGCTGGAAGCTGCTCAACTTCAAAAACGACAAGGTCGGCCAGTTTATTGAGACCGGCTATCGCACCGTACGCCGCCATATGGGGGCATTCATCACCATCAGCCAGAACATCAAAGACTTTGACGCGGATGAGGCCTCTGCGGCTGCAAAGGCCGCCTGGGGTAACTCTTCGTTCAAGGTGATCCTCAAGCAGGACGCCTCCGAGTTCAAGGCCTACAACCAGAAGCGACCCAACCAGTTCAGCGAGATGGAGCGCGACATCATCAGTAAGTTTGGTGATGCCAAGAGCCAGTGGTTCAGCTCTTTCATGCTGCGCATCAACGACACCTGCAGCTTCCACCGTCTGTTCGTCGATCCGCTCAGTCGCGCCATGTTCAGCTCGCAGGGTAAGGACTTTGAGTTTATACAGCAGCGGCGGGCGGAGGGGGTGGGCATTCACGATGCGGTGTACGAACTGGCCTGGCGCAACTTCCCTGAAGAGATGCAGGAACTTGAAAACTGGGACATGGCGGCATGAGTGACGTTATTAATGAGAAGGGCAATGAAATGGAAAACAACGCATTAACGACAGAACAGGCTAATGGAGATATCAGCGCAGCCAAACGGCCGCTGACCCGCCGACAAAAGGCGAAGCGCCAGTGCCTGCGTAATCTCGCCCTTGTGGTGCTGGCCGTCACCGCGCTGAACGCTGCCGTGACCTCGGCCATGATCTCATGGCGTGCCCCGGCCATCGTGTCCTTCGACATGAAGACCACCATCGACCGGTTTACCGAACAGGCTACCGATCGCGAGCTGAAAGAGGGAGAGCTGGAGCTGCTGACCAGCCGTTTCACGTACTCGCTGAATCAGGCCCTGACAGACTATCAGGCGCGCCATTCCGCCCTGATTCTGGTGAAGCCAGCGGTTGTATCAGGCGTGCCGGATATCACTGCTGAAATTCAGGGCGACATCAGCCAGCGCATGGCGAACCTGGTGGATTAGATGCCGGTAATAAGCAGATCCAGTGCGTTCACAATTTCACTGTGTAAATGGCTGGCTGTTGCTACTGGCTCAGTATCCAGCCGTTTGCTGTCAATGCTGGTCATCAGGTCCGTCAGAATAGTGAAGTTCTTCCCTGAAATATTCACACCTGGATGTATCCCACTAGTCGGGAGCAGGTTTGCTTTCGGGGTCAGCGGGACGACGATCCGGGTATTCAGTTCATCGAAGAGATCGTGCTGAAGTACCATAAAATAGGGATAGTGCTCCCGTCCTTTCCCTTTGTTCCGATAAATATCGAACTGAGCCATTAAATAACACCCTCGTCGTCAGAAAACAGTCCAGCTTTTTCGATAAAAGCATTGTGTGAGGCAAAAGCAGCCTGGTTTTCCTTCAGATAGCGTTCTCTTCGGGATTGTTTCAGTTTCTCCTGAAGTGCTGATTCAAGTAATGCTGAAAGGTTGATCCCGCTTTCTTTTGCTTCATCAAACAGGCCTGCATTGATTGTGACGTTTGTTCTTTTCTTTGCTGTTGATAGCTGACGTTGCATGATTCCTCCTGAGTGACAACGGAAGTGTGTTCATTTTTACACACTAATGGTGTGACATCTGGCGATGTAATGCAAATTAAGATGAAAAGGAGTCCAAATGCCAGCCAGAGGCACTTTGTTTTTGCTCGCGTTGATTGCCAGTTTCCAGGTTTTATCAGAGGACCTCGGAACCTGGGGGGAGCTTTACCCCATCGCTGAACAGGACATGCTCACCACCATCAATACCCGTCTGCAGGCCATGAAAGACAGCGGTGAACTGGATACGCAGCAGGAGGCGTATAAGAAGCAGGTGATCGAAAAGTCCCTGCGGCCCGTTCCGGTTGAGGGGCTGACGATTGCACGGGAAAACCGCACCCACTATATCAATCCGTCGATGACGGTCGCAGAAGATCTGGCTGACCATCAGGGGCGCGTCTTTGCGCACAAGGGCGACGTGGTGAACCCGCTGGACACAGTTCCGTTTAACCAGACGCTCTACTTCATTGACGGTGATAACCCCGACCATCTGGCCTGGATAAAGCGCCAGAAGCCGGACACGGTGGTGTATCGCGTTATTCTGGTTAACGGGGATATCCGGGAGGCCACGAAGGCGCTGGGCGAGCGCATTTTCTTTGACCAGAAAGGCACAATGTCGCGACGTTTCGAACTTAGTGCAGTTCCGGCGCGCGTCACGCTGGGTGAAGACAAGCGTACGTTGCGCGTCGATACCTTCGCGCTGGAGGAGCAGCGATGAAAAAGCTGTTTTCTGTTTTGTGTCTGGCAATGTCGGGACTGCTCTGGTCTTCATCTGTATCAGCGAACGCTCTCGAATGTGAGGGTAATTTTGTTAATCCGATCACCGATATCTGCTGGGAGTGCATATTCCCGGTCACGATAGGGAACGTGGCTGTCGCGTCCGGCTCGCAGCCGGATACCGCTAACCCGTCCAGCCCTATTCAGATTTGCCCCATGGGCGTGTTCTATCGCGTGGGCATGGCGATGGGCTACTGGGAACCGATGGCGCTCGCGGATGTGACCCGCTCGCCCTACTGCATGGTGAATCTGGGTGGTTTTAACCTGGGGGTGGGCAGTGTCGGAACCGGTAAGGGTACGCAGGAAGATGGTGATGAACCTGGGGCGTTCTATCATGTTCACTGGTACAAATATCCGCTGACGTACTGGCTGAACATCATTACGTCTGCTGGTTGTCTTCAGGGGGGAGATCTGGACATTGCCTATCTCTCCGAGCTTGACCCGATGTGGAACGACAGCAGCCTCAGCGTAATCATCAACCCGGAAGCGGTGCTGTTCAATAATCCGATAGCACAGGCCGCTTGCGCTGCAGACGCTGCTGCCAGTCTGGTGCATAAGCCACTGGATGTTCTGTTCTGGTGTGCCGGCTCTCAGGGCAGCATGTATCCGTTTACAGGTTACACTTCCAACGAGTACAGCCCGCTGCAATCGACGCTGCTGGTCGCCGAACGTATGGCGTTCAAACTGCACCGTGAGGGCCTGATTATGAACTCCATCGGGGTGGATACGGCTGTCTGCTTTGAATATCCGTCCCCAATTATCCCGAAAGAGCGCTGGCGCTATCAGATGGTGAACAAACACCCTGACGCGGGCCAGTGTCATCCGGTTGGCCGCAGCGTCATGCGCTGGGAGACCGGACGTAACCTACCTAACGATCGCCGTAACTTCGGCTACCTGTTCTGGCGTAAACGGAACTGCGTTTTCCTCTGAAGGACCATTCTAATGAAGCTATTTTCCCTGCTTCCGGCCATCGCGCTGGCCGGTTCGGTGTCGGCATTTGCCGATGCCGGAGGCGATAACAAAGCCTTTTTCAACGATATGCTGCAGATGGACCGCGAGCGCCACCGCGTCCTCAGTGCGCCTGATTTTGCCCGGCCACCGGCGCTGTCCGGGCAGGATGCTGACTATATCGCCTCGATGAGGCGACAGCAGCAGGTGAAGCCGGACGACAGCGTGCCTGTTGTCATGATGTTTGTCTCGTTCTCGATGCCGGAAGAGGACCTGCGCGAACGGGTGAAAGATGCGGCAGGCCTGGGCGTGACGGTATCGCTCCGGGGCATGGTCAACGGAGATATGCGCCAGACGGGTGCGCGTATCGCGCAGTTGGTAAAAGAGACCAATACCGGCGGCATGCAGATTGATCCGGTCTCGTTTCGACGTTACGGCGTTACCTCGGTACCGACTCTTGTTGTGAAATGTGGCACAACGACTGACCGCCTCCAGGGCGACATAACCCTGCGCGAGGCGCTGAAAAAGGTCGCTGAAGGCGGTGACTGTGCGGGATTCGCGGAAAGCGTGCTGAGCAGGGAGGTCGCCCATGGCTAAGTCACTGTTCGCGGCTATCGCCGGTGCAATGCTGGCATTTTCCGGATACGGCGCAGCGGATGCGTTCAGCGAGGGAATGTCGTACGGAAAGGGCCAGCAAAGCACCGGTACAAATGCCATTAAAAACTTCAAACCGGAAGAGACCATTCCGGGCTATACCGCCAGCCCACCCGAAACGGGCTACTACGGAGGCGTTATGTCGCCGGGCATTGACCTGACCAGCCCTGGCTCGAATGCCCTGAACACGTCAGAAGTCGGGCATGCCATCACTGAGTCCATCCTCAACACGCCAGCGGATAACAAGCCTTCGCTCGACGCGCCGTTTATTACGGCCGGCACAGACATGCAGGACAATGCGGAAAACGTTATCGCCCCCTCATTCGATGACTGCCAGGAGCAGAATGCGACATTCACTGAAATCACCACGCACCAGTGCAATCGCACCCCTGCGGCCCGACTGTACTGCACCCGCACCGCGACCATCGGAGGGAGCTGGAAGGACACGCTGGTCACGGAAACCTATCGGGTACCAAACAGCGACTTTACGCCCGTCTATGACGGCAACAAGGGGCTGACGTTCACATTTAAAGCTCCGGCAACCGGCACAGTTCTGAGCGCGACATATACCTTCAACGTTAATGACTCGGCAAATCTTTATGACTTTAATTTCTGGGGCGTAGCGAAGACCCTGCAGGGGAAAACGCACACCCTTACGTTACCGGGTGCCGTGGGTGCCAGACTGACAGAAGGTGGAGCATCCCCGAGCGGATCATTAATCTCCGGTGCCTGCCTGCCCGCAAATCAGGGACGCTGCCGTGAATATGCCAAAAAAACCGTTGACTGGCTTAAGGGCGGGACGAAAGCGAACATGACCATTGTCCTGCAGATGCGCGTGACGGGCAAAGAGTGGGTACCGGAAGTGGTCTGGTCGGAATCCTGCCCGTTTGACAAGCAGGAAGAGGTGCTGCAGGGCAGCGTCTGCACCGAAGAGGGCGGAAACAAAACCGTTGTGGTGAATGGCAAGGAATACAGCGTCTACAGTGCCTGCTGGCAGTACCAGGACACTTACATCTCTCAGGAGGCTGACAACGGCACCTGCGGCACCTATATGAACAACCCGGCCTGTACCGTCAACGGTACGACCTGCCTTGAATCGCTGGCGGGTGTCTGCCTGTCCGAGATGGCAACCTTCTCCTGTGAAAACAAAGTCTCCGGGACCGGCATGATGTGCGGCGGCGAGTTCTTCTGCACCGATGGCAGCTGTGCGCAGGGTGAAACGGGCACGAACAACATGTTTGCCAAAGCGGTCTCCACGCTTGCCGCAGTTGCATCGGCAGGGGAAGACATCGCGGAGTTTAATGAAGCCGACGTACGTGCATTCACCGGTAATGCACAGCGCTGCCGCAAGGCGATGGCCGGGTTCAGCAACTGCTGCAAGGACTCAGGATGGGGTAACGACGTCGGGCTTGCGAGCTGTAGCTCGGAGGAGAAGGCGCTGGGTCAGGCCAAGTCAAAAAAGCTGACGGTTAAAATCGGGACGTACTGTGCGCACAAGGCGTTGGGTGTGTGCCTTGAGAAGAAAGAGAGCTACTGTCAGTTTGACAGTAAGCTTGCCCAGATTGTGCAGGACCAGGGCCGTAAGGGGCAGCTTGGTATTGGCTTCGGGAGCGCATCCTCCCCCAACTGTCGCGGCATCACCATCGATGAGCTGCAGTCCATTAACTTCGACACGCTGAACTTTGCGAACTTCTACAGCGACCTGGAGGACGGCACCACTATTCCGGAAGACAGCGAACTGCTGGAAAAGGCGAAGCAGATGATTGCCGACAAAATGGCGGAGGCCGGTAAATGATGCGTTTACGACTTCTGGCCGTCGTCATCGGTGTTGCCATGACCAGCGGTGTCATGGCTTCTCCGGATGTGGCCATCACTCCCCGTCACGCGCTGGAAGAAGGCTGGCACTGGTACAAGGACCCGGCGGATTTTGATGACGATGATGACGCGCTTCCGGCGATGCAGGCTCCTGCACCACAGCCTGCGCCCCTCACTGCGTCAGAGCAAAAAGCCCTGCTTCAGAAGGCGACGCAGGAGGCGCTGGATAACGCCATTCTCTACCCGTCACCTGAGAACTACCGTCGCTACGCGGTAATGAAAGAGTACTGGGTGAATCAGGCGACTGGCTTCACACAAAGCGGCAAGAGGGCGCTGCTGCAGTTCCCTGAACTGAACTACAACCTGGTGCGCAGCCACTATAACGGCACATCTGCCGCCCAGCAGTCGATGACGAAAGAGAAGGAGACGCTGGCGGTCAGCCATGTGGCCGAACGCTACGGCATCATGTTCTTTTACCGGGGTGAAAATCCGGTGGACAGCCTGATGGCGGGCGTCATCAAAACGTACTGCGAGGAGCGCGGCATCTACGTCACAGGCGTCGCCATTGACGGCAAACTCAGCGAGCAGCTGACCAACAGCCATGCTGACAGCGGCCAGGCGGAAGCCATGAACGTGAAGTTCTTTCCGGCCACCTTCCTTGTTGACCCGAAAACGCGCCAGTGGCAGGCGCTGGCCTGGGGCTTTATGGCCCATGACGACCTCGATCGCCAGGTAGTGAACGTCCTTACCGATTTCAAACCCGACTACTGAGTAATCCCTATGAAAGCAAAACTTCTCATTGCCGGCAGCCTGCTGGCGATATCGGCCTGTTCATACGCCAGACAGAGCACGATAGATGAAATTCGCGCGTTGGATGCAGCGAAGGCTGCTGCCAGAGCCGCGCACGAGGCTGCTGACGCACAGCCCGTCACGTCAGCACCAAAAGTCATTCAACATCGCCTGAGCGACGGGCGCACCGTCAATCTGGCTGACTGGACGGTGGTGCTGTTTATGCAGTCCCGCTGCGAGCACAGCCAGAAGTTCGATCCGGTACTGAAGGGCTTCTCCGATCGCACGGGCTTGCCGGTCTTCCCGTTCAGCATGGACGGTAAGGGAGATATGGCGTTCCCGAATGTGCTCGCAGCGACGCCGGATGTGATCCTGGAATACTTCCAGTCCGGACTTCCGCTGGCCACCCCGACGACCTTTCTGACCAATGTCCACACGATGGAAACGTACCCGTTGCTGCAGCAGTTCGCGGATGAGATGACGTTTGCCTCGCGTCTTGATGAGGTCTTCAGGCTGGCGCTTGACCGTCATAAACCTTCTTCAAACCGCATTCCCAAAGCATAAGGATATCCCCGTGAACCGTGAAAAAATTGAAGCAGCCGTTCGTAACTATGTGAAGTCTTATGGCATGGACAATATCTGCAGGGACGATGTCATTCGGTACATTGAGGCGACGGGCTGCTCCGTCAGCCACGTAACCGCTGACAGCATCACTGTTGCTTTTCCCGAGTCGGGTGAAGTGAAGCTGACCGGATACGTTTACAGCAACCAGAATGTTAAAGACGGCTCACCCGTTCCTGTCGTTTTTGGGCTTTGTGGTGTCGTTGCTGGTTTTACCAGCGTACTGTTTGCCTGGCTCATCCAGTGGTCGTGCATACCCGTGTCAAAGCACGATACGGCACTCATGGTCGTTCAGCTTGCAACATCATTCCTGGACAGTGCCGCACTGGTATTGCTTGCGGTGAGCCTGCTTATTGCTGGCGGGAAGAGAGTGCATGAGCGTTGTTTCTGTGCCGGTCGCAGTCTTATTAAAGGAAAGGCGGGGGGGAGCAATGCTGCGTAAAAACCTTCTTGCAGCCAGCCTCCTTTTAGTTCTGGCCACGCCGGTTCTCGCCAGCGTCGAAAGTGACATGAAGTCCTTCTTCAACGACATGACCTACTCCTCTAACGCCACCTCTGCGAAGTCCTGGCAGGGGCAGGCCGCACGCTACATGACGGGCGGATCGTTCTACAGCCGCACCGGCGTGAAGAATATCCAGATGGTGTCCATTAGCCTGCCGAGTATCTCATCCGGCTGCGGCGGTATCGATATCTACCTGGGCGCGTTCTCCTTTATCAATGCTGACCAGTTCATCGCTTTTATGAAGCAGATTATGGCCAACTCGCCGGGCTACATGTTCGAGATTGCGCTCAAGACCACCGTGCCGGAGCTGGCAGCGGCCAAAGACTACGTGCAGAAGCTGGCCTCGGATATGAACCAGTTCAACATGTCCAGCTGCCAGGCGGCTCAGGGTATTGTTGGCGGACTGGCGTCCATGTGGAGCGAGTCGCAGCAGGCGGTATGCCAGACCGTGGCGGGTCAGAACAATATCTTCTCCGACTGGGCGGCGTCGCGTCAGGGTTGTACCACCGGTGGGAGCTACGACAGCGTCACAAATAAAGCGACCGGCAGCGAGGCAGATCAGGTACTTAAAAATATCAACCTGATGTGGGCGGCGATGGAAAATAGCGCCCTGAGCAAAAGTCAGGTGCTGCGCCAGTTTGCCATGAGCGTCAGCGGTTCGGTGACGTTTGACGGGGAGGGCACCATGCGCGTGCTGTCGAGCCTGATTTCCAATGACAAGGCGGTGCTGAACGCCATGATGAACGGCGGCACGGCGAACGTCTACGTATGCGATAACGCGAATAAATGCCTTGCGCCCTCTATTAACAAACTGACGATTTCTGAGTCCAGTTCACTGGTCAGCATGACGCGTAAAACCCTGGAGGAAATTCAGGATAAGGCCATCAGCGACACGGCCCTGACAGACGACGAGATAAAATTTATCAACAGCACATCGATCCCCATTCTGACGTGGATTATTGACCAGTCTTCTCTCTCCGTGACCCGCAGCCTCTTTGACCAGCTGGCGGACTACATTGCCTGCGATATCTACCTGCAGTACATGGACGGCATCCTCAAACAGGTTAACGCGCAGCTGGCCGGGAAGGACTATCCGGGCGAAAGCATGAAGCTGTTGCGCAGCAGCCTGCACGAAGCCAATACGGCGCTTAACACGCTGCGTATGGATGTGCAGGTGAAAGAGAGCGCACTGATCAGCGCCCAGCATCAAATCCAGTTCCTGCGACAGCAGGTGTCCTCCCAGATGACCGACCGGTATATGGGCAACTATCAGTTCGGGAGAGTTAACTGATGGCAAGCGTGATTGAGGTTTACACCATCGCCGGTGGCGCGTGGTTTAAGGATGTGTTTAACGGCGTGGCGATGTTCTTCAACAGCTCCGCATCGGACTATCTGCTGGCGATGGGCACGCTGTTTTCCATTCTGGTGGCGACGCTGGCGTACATCAAAAGCAAAGATCTGATGGAGCTGATGAAGTGGGCGGTTTTTTACGTGATTGTCGTAACCGTACTGGTCGGGATCAAAAAGGATGTGCAGGTTATCGACCTGTCCGAGCCGTCGGCGATTTACCAGATAGACAACGTGCCTGCGGGCATTGCGGTCCCGGCGAGTCTGCTGACCCGCGTCGGTGCGGGAATGGCGCAGGTGTATGACACCATCTTTGCGCGCCCGGACTCGCTGACGTACTCGAAGACCGGGATGATGTTCGGGGCCGCATTGGCCGTAGGCAGCACCAACTTTATGTTCACCGAGCCGGAGGCCCAGCGCATCTTCACTGACTACGTGAAGAACTGTGTGGTGGCGGATATTCAGCTCAACAGGAAGTACACGATGGGGGACCTGATGCGTGCAACTGACCCGTATGCGCTTATCTTCAGCAACCCGAGCCCGCTTCGTGGTCTGTATGATACCGACCGTAACTTTATGACCTGCGAAGCAGCAGCGGCCTGGCTGAAGAACAACAGCGGCGACCTGAACGGGCGCGATACCGGTTCGTTTATGAAGCAGGCTTCCTCCTGGCTGCACGGCTTCACAAACCAGGTGTTCGGGGCAAACAACGGCGGCACGGCTATCTTCACCGAGATGCTGAGCGACAGCTACAACTGGTTCCATAACACGTCATCCAGCTCGACGGAAATCATCCGCCGCAACGTGGTGATGAACGGCGTGCGACACGGCCTGAACAGCTATGCGGTCGACAGCGGCAACACGGCGGGGATGCTCAACATCTCCAGCGAAATGTCGCTCGCCAAAATGCGCATGTCGCAGTCAACGAGCGCCAGCATTGCCACCCACACGCTGCCTATTATGCACACGGTTCTGCTGGGAATGACCATCGCGCTGTTCCCGGTACTGGTTGTGATGATGGTGGTCAGCGCCCTGTCCTGGCAGGTGCTGAAGGGCTACATCTACACCATTGCCTACCTGCAGATGTGGCCGATACTGTTCGCTATCCTGAACCACGCCATGAACTTCTATCTTAAGGACCGGCTCGGCGGGTCGCCGGTAGTGCTCTCGACCATGGACCAGGTGCAGAACACCTATTCTGATATCGGGACCACTGCAGGCTGGCTGGCCATCTCCATACCGTTTATCGCTTGGGGGATGGTGAAGGGGCTGGGGCAGGTGATGTCGCAGGCGGGCAACTACATGGGGCAGACGCTGCAGGGCGCGGCCACCCAGTCTTCCTCGCAGACGGTTGACGGCACGTACGCCTTTAACAACATGCAGACGGACAATGTGCAGGGCAGCAAGTGGGACACCAACTACAGCCGTCGTGAAGGCCATGTGAGCGAGCAGCTGGATAACGGCGCCGTACTTACGCGCACCCGGGACGGCGGTACCGTGATGAATACCAGCGAGGGGATGTCGAAACTGGCGGTGCATATCGGCGGCGCGGAGTCCACTATTGCCGGCTGGAATGCCAGCGCGCGCGAGCAGTATGCGCAGTCGGCGCAGCATCAGGCGGGTTATCAGAAGGGCAAGGAGGCAAGCTGGAGCCAGCTGCAGCAGTTCGCTTCTCAGCGTGGAAACAGCGATACGATGGGAAGCAGTGCTGACTCCGGGCAGACCGCCAATATCACCCGTGGTGCCACTGAAATGATGTCGATTGTCGATCGCTATGCCGAGGCAAACAACCTGAGCAAGTCTGCGGCCTATAACGAACTGATGGACAAATCCAGCCGCGGGTCCGTCAACGCGGGGGCAAAAGTATCCTTTGGATCGCCTACACTGATTAAATCCGTCACTGGCCTCAGTGGAGAAGTTCATGCGGGTACCGAATTTACTGGTGCAACGCAGTCCTCTCACGGAACGAACCAGTCTAATTCACAGCGCAATGACAACAGTCATGATAAAAACGCGCAGATGGTTGAGGACTTCCGCCAGTCGCGCGATATCGTCGAATCAAGTGCGAAAAAATCGTCCGCCCAGCATAACGATGCCAGCAGCAATAATCTCAGCGAACAGCTTGGTGCCGCGCTCAGCGAAACCAGCAAAGAGTTTGAATCCTGGCAGAACAGCGAAACGCGGGCTCGCGAGTACAGCGAGATGGCTACGTACGCGAAGGACCATCGTGCCCAGTTCGATCAGAACTACGATCAGATGTTTGCTGAATATGTCTCGCAGAAGGCACCGGGCAGGGCGCAGGCTGTACTCAGCGATACCGGTTCACCTGACATTGCCGCAGAGCGTGAGCAGCTTGTACATGCATTTATGCAGGAGAGGGTGTTACCACAACTGGAACAACAGTACCGCTCAAATAAAGCTTCGATCGGCCAAAGTATGCCGGAAGTGTCCGGCGGAAATAATCCTGCTGTTCAGGAAACTTTTGACAATAACAGCCGCGTTATTGATGAAAAAGGTGAGGCTGCAAATATCAGGCAGGATTCTCAGGAGCGTGTGAATAACCAGTTGAATGACGTTGAGAAGCGAATATCGGAAAGTGGTTCAAATATTGATTCCAGTAAAGGAAATGTTGAGAAAGGCAGTGCTAATCTGAAAGATAATCACGAAGCCGCAAGGAAAGCGCAGGAGCAAGGGATGGATAATGAAATTACACGCCAAAAGTCTTTGGCCGGAATAGGGCAGGATGAACTAACCGAAATGGCTATTAATGAACAAAAAAAGGAGTGATGTAATATGCTAATTGAAAGGTTAAAGGTATTTAGTCCCATGCTCATACCTGCATCATCCTCTATATTCTCAGGGGTTGCTAATTCGCATCTCGGTGTTTATACATCTGCTGTGGCGGTGGTTCCTCAGATTGTGTTGATCTCGGTATTTATTGTCGCAATTAGAAGTGTTTTAAGGTGTGGTCTGGGAGTTAAGTTTTTGGGTCAGGTGTTGTTTAGGAAAACACTGATTTCTTTGATTGTCTTTGTTTTTTTTGCTTTGCTGGCTAATGCAATAGGGTATGTCTTTATTAGTGGTTTGGTGGCGTTAGTGCTTTCTGTAGTTGTCTTTAGTAATTCTTATTCTGTTAACTCCAAGATTCTCGTCGATATGGCGAAAGAGAGTAATGAATTCTGTAAAGCACAATATGTCTTTTCGGGAGGAACGGGTGAAAGTGCTGCCATGTGGCGTAAAAAATGTATAGGAACGGGAGGAGATTCCTCTGTCCTTTATTCTAATGACCGGATAGCTGCTGCTTATGCTGATTCAGACTATGACCTGATGAGTAACGAGATTTACTGGCCTCAAAGTGATTCCCATGCTAGTTCAACCTCGGGAGACTCGTTCGATATCAATCCTGCCACAGGTCAAACTATGGTAGGGATGTATGATACTTCAGGTTGTCTTTATGGTTACAGCGATCCTGCTTTCATTAACGACAATCATCTTACCAATCAGTTTAGCGATTTTGACTCCCACAACAATTCTTAGGGTTCGTTGAGATAATTTAAACAGGGCTATGCAATGTAGCCCTGTCACCTCAATCATTGTTTCTGAACCTTGTTTTATACAGGTGCTTTCTTCTATGAGTTTCAATCCACGCGATTTAACGCAGGGTGGACAGGTGTCTTTTATGCGCCTGAAAATGTTCCTGCAGATAAATAATATCATTTCGTATTACGTCATTATGTTCAGCGCCCTGCTGATGATGGCCATTTTATTTATTCGTATTTCTCTCCAGAACCTGATGAACGGTATTATCTATTTTGCTGCAAAGCTGATTTCACCGTTCATGAAAAACTCCGGCACGAAAGAGGTTTTCACCATCCGGTATTACGGTGAGTCATTTCGCTATACGCCTGATCAGGTACTGAGTGATGCCTATACCACGTATTGCGGTCAGCTTCTGAAGCAGGAGCTGGCTATTGCCGGCTGCGCCGCGCTGTTTGTCGCATTTTTCGTGACGTTTGCTATCTATTGGTATCTGGGGCAGACCGGGCGTAAACAAAGCGAGGATGAAGTTATCGGTGGCCGTATTCTGAATGACGACCCGAAAGAAGTGACCCGGGTGATGAAAAAGCGCGGTGAAGCGTCCGATATTCGTATTGATGCCCTGGCGCTGAAGAAGGATGCGGAAATACAGAACTTCGCCATGCACGGGACCGTCGGCTCCGGTAAATCTACCCTGATGCGCAAAATCCTGCGCCGCCTGCGCGAGCGCGGCGACCTGGTCATCATCTACGACAAGGGCTGCACCTTCATTGAAGACTTCTATGATGAAAGTCGCGATAAGGTCCTTAACGCCCTCGACGAGCGCTGCCCCAACTGGGACATGTGGGAGGAATGCCGTACGCTGCCTGAGCTTGAGAACGTCAGTTCCACGTTGATACCCTCCAGTTCCGGGGAAGATCCGTTCTGGCAGGGCAGTGCCCGCACCATCTTTGCTGAAGGCGCCGAGCGTATGCGCGGCGACAAAGACCGTTCCTACAACTCCTTTCTGCGCACCATGCTGGCCATCACGCTCGATAAGCTGCGCGCGCACCTGGCCGGAACGCCGGCATCCACGCTCGTTGACGGCAAAATCGAGAAGACCGCCATCTCAATCCGAAGCGTGCTCACAAACTATGTGAAGTCGCTGCGCTATCTGCAGGGCATCGATAAACCGGGACGTGAAAAATTCACTATTCGCGACTGGATGAAGGGGCAGGCGGACAAGAGCAACAACGGCTGGCTGTTTATCACCTCAGATGAAGAGCACCACGAATCCCTTAAACCGCTGATCTCAATGTGGCTCAGCATCGCGGCAACCAGCCTGCTGGCGATGGGGGAGAACCGCGAGCGTCGTGTCTGGTTTTTCTATGACGAACTCCCCTCGCTGCACAAGCTTCCCACCCTGCCGCGCATCATCGCGGAAGCGCGTAAGTTCGGCGGCTGCTTTGTGCTGGGCTTCCAGTCCTATGCGCAGCTGGAAGAGACCTACGGTCCCAAAGCGGCGGAAGGAATGTTCGACCTGCTTAACACCAAGTTTTTCTTCCGCTCGCCGTCCGCGAAGGTGGCGAAGTTCGTGGAAGAGGATATTGGTGAAACCCGCCGTAAAACGTTCAGTGAGCAGACCAGCTTCGGTCATGAGCAGGTGCGTGACGGTATCTCGTTTGGCAAGGATGAAGAGCGTATCAACATCGTCAGCTATTCCGACGTGCAGTCGCTCAACGACCTGGAGTGCTTCGTCACGCTGCCCGGTGATTATCCCGTGGTGCGCCTGAACATGAAGTACCAGGGTATGCCAAAACGGGCAGAAGCGCTGCTGATGCGCGATCTGAAAACCAGTCTCGACCGGGACATCGAAACCGAGATCGATACCCGCGATGACGCACACCGCCGACAGATGGATGCCCTGTTCTGCCCGGATGAAACACCTGCGGCCGTTACTGAGGCGACCAGCCAGTCTGCTAAACCCGCTGTCTCCGTACCTGACGTGAAGCCTGCGGTGGCAGTGAGTACTGCGGCAAACTCTGCGAGCCAGTCTGATGAATCGACCGTTACTGCGTCTGCGGTGACAGGGGGCGCGGGTGGCGGTACCCAGCAGGAGCTGGAGCAGGAACACCCTGTGCCGGCAGGCATGAGCGAAGACGGTGAAATCATTGATTTTGCCGCCTATGAAGCGTGGGCGCAGCAGGCAGGAAACACGCAGGAGCAGGTTCGTCGTGAGGAGGTGAATATCAACCAGCCTCAGGAGCACAGCGATAAAGAATGGGAGTACGTCTGATGCTGTCTGTTTCACCGATTAAGGGCGATGCCGGATATTACGGCAAAGAAGATAACTACTATGTCAGCGGTGCGCTTGATGACCGCTGGCTGGGGAAAGGGGCGGAGAAGCTCGGTCTTGAAGGCCGCGTGGATGCCACCACACTGGATGCTGTTATGGCGGGAAAACTCCCGGACGGCTCCGATCTGACACGCATGTCCGGTGATAAAAATACGCACCGGGCAGGCTACGATCTGACGTTCTCTGCGCCAAAGGGCGTCTCGATGGCCATTCTGATTGGGGGTGACAAGAAGCTGCTGGATGCACATAACCGCGCGGTGGAAATCACCATGCGGGAAGTGGAAAGTCTGGTGACTGCGCGCCTTACGGAGAACGGAAAGACAGAGACTGTCTCCACCGGAACGATGGTGGCGGCCCTGTTTAACCATGACACATCAAGAGATCTTGAGCCGCAAATCCACACGCACGCCCTGGTACTGAATGCCACCTTCACAGAGGGGAAATGGCGGTCACTGGCGAGCGACCCGAAGCTCAAAACCGGGTTCAGTGAGGCCGTTTATGGCAACAAAATAGCGATTGGTAATATTTACCGTACCGTTCTTCGCGATGATATTTCAAAGATGGGCTACGAGACGGTAGAGGCGGGGCCCCATGGGTTATGGGACCTGAAGGATGTCCCGACGGAGGAGTTTTCCTCCCGGAGTACGGCTATTCGGGAGGCTGCCGGCCCTGACGCTTCTGCGAAATCGCTGGACATGGCTGCGCTGGATACCCGTAAGCCCAAAAGCTGGGCCGACGTGGAGCTACTGGTTAAGAGCTGGGAAACCCGCCTGCAAAAGCGGGATTTTGATATGAAGGATTATGTAGCCCACGCCGCTGTACGTGCCGGACAGCCTGGAGTAGTCACGGAGGCGCCGGAACGGGGCTCTGATGTAGCACTCGCCGTGAGCGAGGCCGTTTCGGCGCTGTCGGACAGGAAGGTTCAGTTCACCATGTCAGAGCTGCTGTCCGGCACGGTTAACCGGCTACCGTCTCTGCCTGGCGTGTTTGAGCAGGCGCGTGCGGGTATTGATCAGGCCATCGAACAGCAGCGCCTTATCCCCCTTGACCGTGAAAAGGGGATCTTCACCTCCGATATTCATCTTCTCAACGAACTCAGCGTGCAGCAGCTGGCGCAGACAATGGTGCGCGAGCAGCGAACGGAAGTGTTTCCCGACCGCAGCGTGGCGCGCACAGATATTGCCGGCGATGCTGTTTCCGTCCTGGCGCAGGACCGCAGCCCGCTGGCGCTGATGTCCGGAAAGGGCGGCGCCCTGGTGCAGCGTGAGCGCATCGCCGACGTGGCGCAGATGGCGCGTGAGCAGGGACGTGAAGTGATGGTGCTGGCCTCTGACCGGCGCAGCGGCGCGTTTTTGGAGCAGGATGCGTTGCTGGAAGGGCGTCTGATGCACCGTATGGGCCTGAACGCGGATACGGTCATTCCGGCGCACAGCACGCTGATTGTCGAGCAGGCCGAAAAGCTGACGCTGAAAGAGACGCTTCTGGTGCTGGAAAAAGGGCAGGCCGCGAACGCGCAGGTAGTCTTTATGGACGCGCAGAACCGCGCCGGTACCGGCAATGCGCTGTCCGTACTAAAGGAGAGTGACGTACCGCATTACCGCTTTTACGGCGGTAAGCAGCCGGAGGTGACGCTGGTCAGCGAGCCGGATAAACGGACGCGTTTCGGTGAGGTGGCCCGGCTGTATGTGGAGGCCGGGCGGAATGGTCGGGACGTGGTGGCGCAGGTTGAAGGGCCCGTGGAGCAGAAGACGCTGACCGACGCCATCCGTGAAGCGCGCCGCGAAGCCGGTGAGATTGGTGCGGTGGATACGAAGCTCAGCATTTTTGAGCCGGTATGGCTGGACAGCAAAACCCGCCGACAGCGCGATAACTACCGCCCGGGCATGGTGATGGAGCAGTGGAGCAGCGAGAAGCGCGAGATGACCCGCTACAGCATCGACCGCGTGGCGGACAAAACCAACTCTCTGGTGCTGGTTTCTGAGGCCGGTGAACGTCTGGTGCAGAAAATCAGCAAACTGGACGGCAGCTGGAGCCTGTTCAGGGCGAAAACCCTCGATGTGGCGCAGGGGGATGAGCTGCGCGCGCTGGGGCGCGAAGCGAAGGGCAGCATTAAGGCCGGTGAGCGTTATACCGTGCATTCCACTGACGACGGCAAACTGGTTCTGCAGTCCGGCGAGCGCAGCGTGGAGCTGGATTCCTCTCGCGGTCTGAAGCTGTCACACGACTATGTGGAGAGCGTGGGCAGCAGCGTGAGCGCCGACCGTCAGGTACTGGCTTTGCTGTCCAGGCAGCGGCTGACGGCAGACTCACTTACCCGGCTGTCGCGCAGCGGCAGCGATATCCATGTCTTTACTCCCCTTGAGCGGTCGCGGGCGGAAAAGCGCGTGCTGGTCAGTCCGGTGGTACGGCTGGCAAGCGAGCGGGTTATGGATTCTGTTGATGCTGCAGATTTATCCGGCGCGGTAGAGACCCGCCGCGAGCAGCTGATGTCGCCGGCGGAACAGGCTGTCAGCCTGGCCGTGCCGCTGGCGCAGAACGGTAAAATCCAGATGTCCCGCGTGGACCTGCTGTCACGTGCTTTGTCATCGGGCGTACCGTTTCCGGACGTCAGCGCGGAAATACAGCGCCAGACGGAAAGCGGAGACCTCATTCACCTGCCGGTGGTGTCGGGCGCCGGTACCGATGTGCTGGTTCCGCGCGTGGCGTATGAGATGGAAAAAACCATCATCCGCACCATTGCGGAGGGGAAAGACGCCGTATCATCGCTGATGGACGCGGTGCCTGCCGACGTGCTGAAGGGACTGACGCAGGGTCAAACGGCCGCGACGAAGCTGATACTGGAAAGTACCGACCGCTTCATCGGCGTGCAGGGCTATGCGGGCGTGGGTAAGACCACTCAGTACCGCGCGGTGATGAGGGCGATTGGTACGCTGCCGGAAGACAAGCGCCCGTTCGTTATCGGCCTGGGCCCGACCCACCGCGCCGTAAAAGAGATGCGCGATGCGGGCGTTCCGGCGCAGACGCTGGCCAGCTTTCTCAGCGAACACCAACAGGCGCTGCTCAGTGATGAGAAGCCCGATTTCAGCAACACCCTGTTCCTCACCGATGAAAGCTCGATGATTGGCAACCGTGACATGGCCGAGCTGCACCAGGTTGTCGCCGCCAGTCACGGTCGTATGGTATCGAGCGGTGATGAAGCGCAGCTACAGCCGATTGCAGCGGGCACGCCGTTCCGTCTGATGCAGCAGCGCAGCGCCGCTGACGTGGCCATCATGCAGGAGATTGTTCGCCAGACCCCCGAGCTGCGGCCGGCGGTCGAGAGCGTGATTGCCGGCAGGGTCACTGAGTCCCTTGAACGCGTGGAGGCTGTCTCTCCGGCAATGGTGCCGCGTAAAACCGGGGCCTGGGTACCTGAGCAGTCAGTGATGGAGTTCAGGCGTGAAAAGACTGAAGACGGAACGGTAAAAGAGATATCTGCCGAAGCCGCTGCCGGTGTCCCTAAGACGGATAAGAATGAACCGGCCAGTGCCATCGAGGCCATTATCGCGGACTGGCGAGGACGTACCCGCGCGGCGCAGGAGCAGACGCTGGTTGTGGCGCCGCTGAACGCCGACCGCCGCGCCATCAATGAAGGTATCCACCAGGCGCGCCGGGAAGACGGTGATATCGGGCAGGAGGAGCGTTACCTGTCCGTTCTTTCACCTGTGCGTGTGCCAGACAACACGCTGCGCTCGGCTGACGGTTTTGCACAGTATACCGGCAAGACGGCGATGCTGAACCAGCAGTACTACACCATCACCGGTGCCGATACGAAGAGCGGTATTGTGTATTTTCGCGACCGGGACGGTCATGAAATCATGATTTCACCCCAGGAGAACACCGCACAGGACATTTCCGTCTATGAAACCCGGACGCTTGCCGTAAGCGAGGGGGATAAGGTGTTGTTTAACCGCACCGACACGGACCGGGGCTACGTGGCCAACGATGTCTGGACGGTGGAGGGGTTCGCCGAGAAGGGGGGTATCCGCTTTGGTCGTGACGGGCAGGAAAAACTGCTGTATCCGGATGCGGAGGATGCCGACCGGCATATTGACCTGGCCTATGCCGTGACGGTCAACGGCTCTCAGGGTGCCAGCGCGAAGCTCGTTATCGGTCTCGCCGGCATCGAGGGCGGACGCAAGATGATGGCCTCGATGGAGTCCTGGTATGTGACATTGTCTCGTGCGGTGACACATATGCAGACCTATACCGACGATACGGCGGGCTGGGTGAACCGGATAGAGCGTGCAGAGAAGCGCCTGACAGCACATGACATGCTGCATCAGCAGAGTGATGTTAAAGCCGGAACCGCCAGCTCGCTGCTTGAGAACGCCGTGTCACTGGGGAAAACCGGCCTGGGTCGTCAGGTACTGAACACCGCACAGCTGGCGGGAGAGACGATGGCCAGCTTTATTGCGCCCGGAAAGAAATACCCTGCACCCTATATGGCGCTGCCCGTCTGGAACCAGTACGGCAAAGAGCGCGGCGTGCTGCTAAAGGAAATTAGCCTGAGCGACGAGGGCCGCCGTCTGCAGCTGGGTGATGAGCACCGGCTGATGGGGGCGGAAGACGCGCGGTTTGCGGGTCTGCAGTCCAGCCGGAACGGTGAAACACTGCAGGCGGACGATTTTGCACTGGCGCTGCAACTGGCGCGTGAGAATCCGGAGAGTGGGGTGATCATCCGCCTGGAGGGCGATGAGTCGCTGCTGAATGCACAGCGTCTGACGGGGGGCAGGGTTGAAGAGAGTGAGCCCGTGGTGGTGCCGGTCACGGAAGAGGAGCCGCTCCCCCTTTTGCCAGAGAAGAGTATAACGGGTAACACAGATTCAGAACATGCCGTATTTCAGGTTGCGCAGGAACTTCAACAGGACCCACTTTTCGGATTCATACAGAAATCAGACCTGGTAAATATAGTCCCCGGGGAAAAGCAGACACCTGATATTCGTGTGGATATAACTGACCACAAAACACAGCAGGCCATCGAGCACGTGGCCGCTGAGCTGGGCGGTAAATCAGGGCGTGATTTGACACATCGTCTGCAGCAGGAGCGGGAATGGGTTCCTGAACAGGAGCGCAGCCTGGAGAAGACGTTCGGAGAGTAATGCCTCCCCGTCGCGTTCAGAGTGTTCGGTGCTCGCGTTGCTGCGCTCCGCCTCAACCTGAACGTTCCGGGCAGGAATGTTTAAGGGAGTGAGTGGTTATGGATATGTCTGTCATAGCGGTATTTGTGGTGTTGTCGGTTGCTTTGTTTGGTCTTGAAATCGCGATTGTCCGGCTCGTGCGGGCCGTCAAAGGCCGTGGTCATCCTGTACTGACGGCCCTCAGGCTGAACGGGATAAAGCCCGGGCCTGCAGAGCATCTGCTCTGTAAGCGACAGGTCTGGGAGTCGGCTGAAACGCTGATGACGGCGAGAGAGCAACATTTTCTCCGTCGTCTTTCGCAGAAAGTGGATGAACGCCGGTGGCGCTTATGCCCGCAGGTCAGGGTGGCCGATATTGCGCGGATCTCACCTGCAGTCCGTGAGCGGTCCGCCACCTGGTGGCAGCTGTTCCGTATGGTTTCGCAGTGGCACTGTGATGTCGTGATCGTGGACAGAGAGAACTTCCGGATAGTGGCGGCGGTTGAGCTGGATGATGCGTCGCACTTGCAGCAGCGCAGAGTCCGGCGGGACATCCTGCTGGAAGAGGTGCTGCGGCAGGCGGGTATACCGCTGATCCGTGACCGAGATCCAACCACGCTGATAAGCCAAGTTTCCGGACATTTAGCGATGCAGGTGGCGGGAAATGAAAGCGTTTCTGTCGGAAAAAGCTAACGAACTGAACCTCAACGACAAATTTATCCGCATTGTCAGGATCTGCTGACCCGCGCCTGCGCCAACAGGCACCGGGTCCCCCTAAATAAGAAGTCGCTCAATTGCATAAGCTGTAGTAATCTCTGCAAAATGATCCTTTTTTGATCCTTGAGGATGCAGAGATGTCACAGGCCGTTAATGTAGAAACTTCCTCAGCGAAACCTAAGCGTCAGTATCGTAAAGGCCAGCCATTGACTGCAAGTGAAAGACAGCTTGCTTCAGTCGCTCGTAAACGTGAAACGCACAAAGAAATTAAGGTTTTTGTTCGTAACGCACTTAAAGATCGAATGCTTGAGGTCTGTGAAGCGGAAGGGCTGACTCAGTCACAGTTCATCGAGAAATTGTTGGAGCGAGAGCTGGTTCTGCGAGATGATTGAATCGTCAACACCTCACAATCTTGATTGAGATTGCTTTGAGTGCTAGATTGTTGATCGTATGAGAATTTATGGCTGGCCACACCATAAGGTGGCAGGGAACTGGTTCTGCAGAGGTGCCTACCCGGAATCAGAAAAGGAAAAACCCCGATAATCTTCATCATTCTTGGCGGGACGATAAGATTAACGGGGCCTACTTAAAACTGCATAGAAGCTGTTGCTCTATGCAGGGAGTATATTTGCATGCTCAGAAAACTTCAAGATCAGATTCTGTGCCGACTCCTTCTGTGCAACATAAGTGCAGGATGGAGTGGCTGACCACAATAAACAATCTCCAAATAATTATACTCAGGTAAAAAATCCTGAGCCTGCCTTCAAGGTTCCGCAGGACTACATTCCCTGGCCCTTCGCGCTGAAACTTATGGCAAAAGCTGAAGGTTTCGCTGACAGTTTTTACTTCGATATCGCATCCGCTATATCGCGAAGGGACGGAAAACGAAAGCGTAAACCTCCAGTTTTGCGCCGCAGAGCGATGAATGCGTCGCTCATGGCGATGTGCTTTTATTACGATCCCCTGTCAAATAAAGTTCAACGCTCATTGAGGGAGATGGCCTTTGAGTGTGGACTGGTTCGGCATTCTCTTACTGGTGAAGTTTCCATTGAAAGGGCGGTCGGAGCGCTGGAATCGCTAGAAAAGGATTTTGAATTCGTTAGTTGCTCATCGTCAAGTTATGCAACTGCAGAGATATTTCTCACCCCAAAGCTGTTCGAGTATCTGAACATATTTCCGCAGGCTTTGAGTGAAGCAAGGCTTAGGTGCCTGAATGCTAAACGTGGTGCAAAGGAGAGTGCTGATGAATAATTCGCACAACCCGGAACACTGGAGTCAGTTGAATACGGAAGAACAGATCCGTTTCTGGCAGGGCGTTGATGATGGAAACATTTATTCTTTTCTTGTTTCCCCGGAGAAGAAGCGCACACGTCGCCGTCGCGGAGAACATTCAACGCGGACTAAATGCGAAAATCCCGCATGGTTTCGCCCCTCCCATTATAAAAAACTGGGCGGGCAACTGGGTTATGCCTACAATCGGCTGGTACGGAAAGACCCGGAAACCGGCGTTCCATCGCTGAGAATCCATATGTCCCGACATCCCCATTACATCCAGGGGAGAATCCGTGCCGGGCGTAAGAATCGCTTCAAACCTGAAAAAGCGCGACTGGTTGATTCACTTTGGCCCCTTCTCGTGAGCTTCTGTGATGCCGGCATGCATACTGTCGGGATGTGTATGTCCCGACTGGCCAGAGAACTCAGCGTTAAGGATGTGAAAGGTAACGTCATTAAAGAGACTGAAGTTACGGTTTCCCGTCTGTCCAGGGTTATTGCCGAACAGGAACGTTACGGGACTCTGGCCCGTTCAGCCGAAAAGCAATATGACCACCTCACCAAAACCTGGCTACCGAAGTATGTCTGGATCACTGAAGTTGGTTTCAACATTCTCGGCGTTGATCTGATGAAGCTCGCTAAAGAGCAGGAGAAGGCACTGAGAAAGAGTGAGGTGCGCCAGCAGCTCATTGAAGAGGGTTTAATGGAAGAGTGGGAAGATATTTCGCCCCGTACAGCCCGTAAACGACATGCAGAAAAATTAACGCTGCAGGCGATCAAATATCGTCGTGAGAAAGCTGCCAAAGCTAAGCGGGCCAAACGTCTGGCCACGCTGCCCTGGGACGCTCAGGTCGAGGCAATGGCTGAGCACATTCTGAAGACCATGCCACGGGAAGAAGCCTACTACGCCACAAAAGACCGTCTGGATAAGTTGGCCATCCAGCAGCTTTATCAGATGGAACTCTACCAGTCCGGCGCACCGCCGAACTAAATCTCCTAATCAGAACCATTTTTACATATGCCCCTGCCCGGGGCTTCTGGTATTGGTTCGCATTCCTCAAAATGACATTTTTGTCGTCACCTAACTTCCTTCTGCCGTTTATCCTGCCGGATCCCCCCGAATCTCAAGCGTGAAACAGACATCGTCGCTCTGTTATGTACAAAAAACCGCAAATCA